>JAESGI010000033.1_pt1 | contig 288409 bp, 273 predicted proteins | sample 9269671 | NCBI WGS metagenome assembly JAESGI01 (sample SAMN14515641, study PRJNA621666) | algae metagenome | isolation source: Nostoc indistinguendum CM1-VF10 and co-occurring heterotrophs from gravelly... | place: USA: Clark Mountains, San Bernardino, California | collected 1998-06-05 | reverse complement strand
CCGCGGGGGTCGCCCTCCCCCCCGCGCCCCCCCGCCCCCGCCCCCGCCCCCCCCCCCCCCCCCCCCCCCCCCCCCCCCCCCCCCCCCCCCCCGCCCTAACGAGAGGCCGGTGCCCCCTCACCCCGACCCTCTCCCCGGTGGGGAGAGGGGGCGCGCTGCCGCTGACGAGACGAATTGGCACTATTGCTGCCGGGCCTTAGTCCGGCGAGGGGCATCAGATGAACATCCACGAATACCAGGCCAAAGCGGTGCTGAAGGAGTTCGGCGTCACGCTGTCGCGCGGCGTCGCCATCCTGCAGGCGTCGGAGGCGGAAGCCGCTGCGAAGACGATGGGCGGGCCGATCTGGGTGGTGAAGAGCCAGATCCACGCCGGCGGCCGCGGCAAGGGCAAGTTCAAGGAAGCCTCCGCCGGCGACAAGGGCGGCGTCCGGCTCGCCAAGTCGGTCGAGGAGGTCGTGCAATACGCCAAGGAGATGCTCGGCGCCACGCTGGTGACGATCCAGACCGGCCCGGCCGGCAAGCAGGTCAACCGCATCTACATCGAGGACGGCTCCGACATCGACAAGGAATTCTATCTGTCGCTGCTGGTTGACCGCGTCACCTCGCGGGTGTCCTTCGTGGTCTCGACCGAAGGCGGCATGAACATCGAGGACGTCGCGCACGACAATCCGGAGAAGATCGTGTCGTTCTCGGTCGATCCCGCAACCGGCATCATGCCGCATCACGGCCGCACCGTCGCCAGCGCGCTCGGGCTGAAGGGCGACCTCGCCAAGCAGGCCGAGAAGCTGGTGGCGCAGCTCTACACGGCGTTCATCGCCAAGGATATGGAGATGCTGGAGGTCAATCCGCTGGTGGTCACCAAGGGCGGCGAGCTGAAATGCCTCGACGCCAAGATGTCGTTCGACGGCAACGCGATGTATCGCCGCCCCGACATGCTGGCGCTGCGCGACGAGACCGAGGAGGACGCCAAGGAGATCGAGGCGTCGAAATACGACCTCAACTACGTGACGCTCGACGGCACCATCGGCTGCATGGTCAACGGCGCCGGCCTCGCGATGGCGACGATGGACATCATCAAGCTGTACGGCATGGAGCCGGCCAACTTCCTCGACGTCGGCGGCGGCGCCAATAAGGAGAAGGTGACCGCGGCGTTCAAGATCATCACTGCCGATCCCAACGTGAAGGGCATCCTGATCAACATCTTCGGCGGCATCATGAAGTGCGACATCATCGCCGAGGGCGTGGTCGCCGCGGTGAAGGAAGTCGGCCTCAAGGTGCCGCTGGTGGTCCGCCTCGAAGGCACCAATGTCGACGAGGGCAAGAAGATCATCCGCGAATCCGGCCTCAACGTGCTGCCGGCCGACGACCTCGACGACGCCGCGCAGAAGATCGTGGCTGCCGTCAAGAAGGGCTGAAGCGATGGCGGACCATCTCGCCGCACCGACCCCGCAGGAGGAGCACCGCAGGCTTGCGGCGTTCGCCGGCGAATGGTCGGGCGACGAGACGGTGTTCGCCTCGCGCTGGGCCGAAGCCGGCCCGGCGACCGCGAAGGTCACCGCCAGGGTCGCGCTCGGCGGCTTCTGCCTGGTCCAGGACACCGTGCAGACCCGCGACGGCCGCGAGAGTTTCGCCACCCACGGCGTCTTCACCTGGGATCGCGAATCGCGGCTGTACAAGCTGTTCTGGCACGACTCGCTGGGCTACAACCCGCCGGCGCCGGCCTCCGGCGGCTGGAAGGACAACACGCTGACCCTGGTGCGCGGCTCGCTGCGCGGCAATGCGCGGCACGTCTACACGATCATCGACGACACCACCTACACGCTGAACATCCAGTTCTCCCCCGATTCTGAAGGCTGGGCCGACGTGCTCACCGGCACCTATCGGCGGATCGGCTGACCCTCGAACGACCGCGAAAGCACCCTGACATGTCCATCCTGATCGACAAGAACACCAAAGTCATTTGCCAGGGCTTTACCGGCAAGAACGGCACCTTCCATTCCGAGGCAGCGGTCGCCTACGGCACCAAGATGGTCGGCGGCACCTCGCCGGGGAAGGGCGGCTCGACGCATCTCGGGCTGCCGGTGTTCGACACCGTGCAGGAGGCCAGGGACAAGACCGGCGCCGATGCCTCGGTGATCTATGTGCCGCCGCCGGGCGCCGCGGATGCGATCTGCGAGGCGATCGACGCCGAGATCCCGCTGATCGTCTGCATCACCGAAGGCATTCCGGTGCTCGACATGGTGCGCGTCAAGCGCTCGCTGTCCGGCTCGAAGTCGCGGCTGATCGGGCCGAATTGCCCGGGCGTGATGACCGCCGGCGAATGCAAGATCGGCATCATGCCGGCCAACATCTTCAAGCCCGGCTCGGTCGGCATCGTGTCGCGCTCCGGCACCCTGACCTACGAGGCGGTGTTCCAGACCACCCGCGAGGGCCTCGGCCAGACCACCGCGGTCGGCATCGGCGGCGACCCGGTGAAGGGCACCGAATTCATCGACGTGCTGGAGATGTTCCTGGCCGACCCGCACACCACCTCGATCGTGATGATCGGCGAGATCGGCGGCTCGGCGGAAGAGGACGCCGCGCAGTTCCTGCTGGATGAAGCCAAGCGCGGCCGCAAGAAGCCGATGGTCGGCTTCATCGCCGGAGTCACCGCCCCTCCGGGCCGCCGCATGGGCCACGCCGGCGCCATCATCTCCGGCGGCAAGGGCGACGCCGGCTCCAAGACCGCCGCGATGGAAGCCGCCGGCATCCGCGTCTCGCCGTCGCCGGCGCGACTGGGCAAGACGCTGGTGGACGTGCTGAAGGGGTAGGGCGCGGGGGGGCTGCTAACAGGAATACACAAAGGCCCGCTCGCGAGAGCGGGCTTCTCTCTTTCCTTCTCCCCTCGTGGGAGAAGGTGGCGCGGGCGCAGCCCGTGCCGGATGAGGGGGGCCGGCAACGCACGGACTCAGCGCCCCCCTCACCCGGCCGCGCTACGCGCGTCCACCCTCTCCCACAAGGGGAGAGGGAAGATCACTAAGCCGCCTTGGCCTGCTTCTCGCCGACCAGTGGCAGGCCTTCCTCGATCGGGTATTTCTCGTCGCGGCTCCATTCGTTCCAGGAGCCGAAATACATCCGGACGTCGGTGACGCCGGCGTTTTTCAGCGCCAGGAAGGTGTTGGACGCCCGCGCGCCCTTGAAGCAGTAGAGATAGACCGTGGTGGCCGGCGTGATGCCGACGGTGGCGCATTCGGCGAGAATCTCGTTCTTCGACTTGAAGCGCGGGCCTTCCGGCGTCGGCTTCATCATGCGGTACCATTCGATCCAGACCGCGCCGGGAATGCGGCCCATCCGCGGGCAGAAATCCTTGCCGTAGGGCGACGAGCTTTCGCCGATCCATTCGTCGACGTCGCGGACGTCGAGCAACGCGATCGACGGATTGCCGATCGCGGCCTGCATGGTGGCGGCGTCGATCAGGATCGAGCCGGCCTCCGGCTTCACCTTGAACGAGGCCGGCGTCGGCGTCGGCACCTCGGTGGTGGTCGGCAGGCCCTTGGCGACCCAGGCCTCAAAGCCGCCATGCAGCACCTTGATCTTCGGGTAGCCCAGGAATTCCAAGAGGGAGTAGCCGCGGCAGGACTGGCCGAAGCCGGAGTTCATCGACTGCTCGTAGATCACCGCGGTCTCGGCGCCCGACAGCCCGGCGCCGCCGAAGGCGTCGGCGAACTTCTTCTTCAATTCCTCCATGCCCTCGGGCGTCGAGGTGGCGAGGAAGGTGAAGATCTCGTGCAGGTTGACGGCGCCGGGGATGTGGCCGGCCGCATAGGCATCGGGACTGCGCGTGTCGATGATCACGCAGGGCTCGGACTTCATGAACGGGACGAGGTCGTCTGCGGATATCAGGATTTCAGCCATTGCAAACCTCCACTGGGTTGAACTGTTCTGCCGGATCGGGGTCGTCGTGCCGTGAGGTGAATCAAGCGCCTTGATGAAGTCCCTGGTGTTCTCCCGGATGTTCGCGCGCATTGTCTGCGAGCATTTTTCTGAGCTGCTTGGTGGCGGGCGTGACGATCGCCACGAAATAGGCCTCGCGCAGCCGGCGCTGGGCGCTGTGCGATTTCAGGTAGCCGCGCGCGCCACAATGCAGCATCGCGGCGTGCGCGGCGGCGACGGCGGCGTCGCCAGCGCGCAGCCGCAGGGTGACGACGTCGCGCCAGTAGGCGTTGCTCGTCTCGAACGGCGTGGCGGCGAGCCGCATGGTCTCGGCGTCGAGTTCGGCGAGCAGCGCGGCAACATCCTCGGGCTGCTGCGGCAGGTAGCAGTTGACGTGCTGCAGCGAGGGCCGCACGCCCTGCATGATCTCGACGCAGTCGCGGATCAGGCCGAGCCCCATGCCCATCTGCATCAGGATGAAGCCGGCGCGAATCTTCTTGACGAACGGCATCGCCGACGATGCCAGCACCCGATCATCGGGAATGAAGACGTCGCGCAACTGCACCCCATAGGTGCCGGTGCCGTCCATCGCCAGGAACGGCTTGCACGGCGTCAAGGTGACGTCGGGGTCGGCGCAGTCGACCAGGAACATCACCCGGTCGGAGCCGTCCTCCAGTTCGAAGATGGTGCCGAACAGATGGTCGGGGCCGAGATTCGACACCCAGGGCAGCGCGCCCTTGACGATATAGCCGCCCTGCGTGCGGCGGCCTTTCAGCTTGAGCTTCTCGATCCCGAAGAAGCTCTTCATCGGATTCGACAGGCCGGTGCCGCCCAGCAGTTTGCCGCTCGCGGCAGCGTCGAGATACTTCGCCTTCAGCGCGGCGTTGTCGGAATTCAGAATGTACCAGACCAGCGTGTTCTGGCACCACGCCATGAAGGCGGTGGCGCCGCAGGTCTCGCCGATCGCCGCGATGCCGGCGATGGTGTCGCGCAAATCGGCATGCGCGGACCAGGCGCCGGCGCTGCCGAGATGGCGCATCGCCTCGGCCGGATAGAGCGTGCCCTCATCGATGGCTTCCGCAATCGGCGTCAGCTCCTGACGGGAGAGCGCGGCGATACGGTCGACCAGCGAAACCGTCGCGACGTCGTCGTCGGGAAGTCGCATTGCGGCAGTCGGCGTCATCCGGATCTCCATCGCTGGTGCAAGAGAAGGACAAGGGAAGGAAGCGGCGGCCGCGCCAGGGCGGCCGCCGGGTCGTCAGGCGGAGACTTCGAGATTGACCGGGCGGGTAAAGGTGTTGGCGACCGGCGACCACTTCTTGACGTGATCGATCAGCGCATCGATCTCGCTCTGCGCGATGCCGTCGCACTCCATGTCGACCTTGATGCGGACGTCGGTGAAGCCGACCGGCTTCTCGCTGACGTCGCCGGTGCCCCACACGGCGGTGATGTTGAGGTCGCCCTCGAGCTGAAGCTCGAGCTTGTTGACGATCCAGCCGCGGTGCACCGCGTTGGCGTGCAGTCCGACCGCGATGCAGGAGCCGAGCGCGGCCAGCGAGGCCTCGGACGGATTCGGCGCGGTGTCGTCGCCGAGCAGCGCCGGCGGTTCGTCGACGATGTAGGGCGGCAGGTTGCGGATGTAGTTGGCGTGGCGGAACTTGCCCTCGGCGACGGTCTTGCACTTCAGCGTCTTGATGACGTTCGGGTTGGCCTTGCCATTGGCGATCAGCTGTTCCAGCCCGCCCTTGTCGATCGGCGCGAGACAGCCGGTCAGGACGGTTTTTGCGGCAGCAGCAGTCATTGGGGTCTCTCCCTGAAAGATTTGGAAACAGAACGTTCTGTAGCTTTGCAGATTGCGTGCCACTCCGCCCGGGACCGGATTTGCGTGCGATTTCAATTGACGGGTGTCTCGCCGGGCCTGGGCGGCGAATGCGAGTGCCGCCGAATTTGGCAGGCGGCCGCTTCGCCGCTCGTTTGTTCGCCAGTGCATGATCCCGGCTTGCGCGGCTCGGCGGGCATGGCATATGTGGGATATGTCCGATGCCGTGCCGCATGCAGCCGCCATTGAGGGCGCGGAACCAGGCCCGCGCGACCGGCTGCTGGATGCCGCCACCCGGCTGTTCTGCCGGGACGGCATTACCGCCACCGGCATCGACGCGATCGTGCTGGAGGCCGGGACGGCAAAGACGACGCTGTACAAGATCTTCAAATCCAAGAGCGATCTGGTCGAGGCGGTGCTGGAATCCGAAGGCCGGGTCTGGCGCGGCTGGTTTCTCGAGGCGATCGACCGCGCCGCGACGCCGCGCGAGCGGCTGGATTCGATCTTCCCGGTGCTGAAGCAGTGGTTCGCCGACGACGGCTATTACGGCTGCGTCTTCATCAACGCCGTCGGCGAGCACAACAAGGACGAGACAAGGCTGCGCGAGATCACCAAGCAGCACAAATCGGTGATCCTCGGCCACATCGCCGGGCTCGCCAGCGCCGCCGGGGCCGAGCAGCCGGACGAACTCGCCCACCAGATCGGCCTGCTGATGGACGGCGCCATCGTCGCCGCGATGGTGACCCGCGATCCCAAGGTGGCCGATGCCGCCGGCCTCGCGGCCGCCGCCTTGCTCGACGGCGCCTGCACGGGTCGGCGGCCGCGCCGCAGATCGACACGCGCCGCCAGTCCGAAAGCCAGCCTCACCGCGGCCTAGGGCGCGCAAATAAAGAATGAACCGACATTCGAGAAAATGAGCTTTTCAGCATCCAATTTCACCCTAAATAGGTTAGAAGGACCGTCGCTATCGGGCTGATCCGGTTGTCGGAACGGCCGCCGCCATCCATTCCGCGCGACGCCAAAATCATCAGGACGCTTTTATGTCTCGTCAGGACGCGAACGCCGCTTTTGCCCTCTCCTCGTTTCTGCAGGGCGCCAACGCCAGCTACATCGACGACCTCTACGCCCGCTACGAGGCGGATCCCGGCTCGGTCGACCCGGAATGGCAGGAGTTCTTCAAGAGCCTGAAGGACCAGCCGACGGACGTGCTGAAGAATGCCCATGGGCCGTCCTGGGCCCGCGACAACTGGCCGATGCTGCCGAAGGACGATCTGACCTCGGCGCTCGACGGCAACTGGATTCAGGTCGAGAAGACGATCTGCGCCAAGCTGCAGGCCAAGGCGGCCGAGTCCAAGAGCAGCGGCGAAAGCGCTGCGCCGGTTGACGTCAACCGCGCCACGCGGGACTCGGTGCGCGCGCTGATGCTGATCCGCGCCTACCGGATGCGCGGGCATTTCCACGCCAAACTCGATCCGCTCGGGCTCGAGCCGGTGAAGGATCACGAAGAGCTCGACATCCGCACCTACGGCTTCACCGAGGCCGACCTCGACCGCAAGATTTTCCTCGATCATGTGCTCGGCCTCGACTACGCGACCCTGCGCGAGATCGTGGCGATCTGCGAGCGGACCTATTGCCAGACCATCGGCATCGAATTCCTGCACATCTCGAACGGCGCGCAGAAGAGCTGGATCCAGGAACGCATCGAAGGCCCGGACAAGGAAATCAGCTTCACCAAGGAAGGCCGCCGCGCCATCCTGAAGAAGCTGATCGAGGCCGAGGGCTTCGAGAAGTTCTGCGACCTGAAATTCACCGGCACCAAGCGGTTCGGTCTCGACGGCGGCGAGTCGCTGATCCCGGCGCTGGAGCAGATCATCAAGCGCGGCGGCAATCTCGGCGTGCGCGAGATCGTGCTCGGGATGCCGCATCGCGGCCGGCTCAACGTGCTGACCCAGGTGATGGGCAAGCCGCATCGCGCGCTGTTCCACGAGTTCAAGGGCGGCTCCGCCAACCCCGACGAGGTCGAGGGCTCGGGCGACGTCAAGTACCATCTCGGCGCCTCGTCGGACCGCGAGTTCGACCAGAACAAGGTGCATCTGTCGCTGACCGCCAACCCGTCGCATCTCGAGATCGTCGATCCCGTCGTGCTCGGCAAGGTCCGCGCCAAGCAGGATCAGCACGGCGATCTGCCGGAGGAGCGCACCTCGGTGCTGCCGCTGCTGATGCACGGCGACGCGGCGTTTGCCGGCCAGGGCGTGGTGGCGGAGTGCTTCGGCCTGTCCGACCTGAAAGGCTACCGCACCGGCGGCTCGATCCACTTCATCGTCAACAACCAGATCGGCTTCACCACCTATCCGCGCTACTCGCGCTCCTCGCCCTATCCCTCCGATGTGGCGAAGATGATCGACGCGCCGATCTTCCATGTGAACGGCGACGACCCGGAAGCCGTGGTGTTCGCCGCCAAGATCGCGATCGAATACCGGCAGAAATTCCACAAGCCTGTCGTCATCGACATGTTCTGCTATCGGCGCCACGGCCACAATGAGGGCGACGAGCCGGCCTTCACCCAGCCGGCGATGTACCGCAAGATCGCGGGCCATCCGACTACGCTGGAGATCTATTCCAAGCGGCTGATCGCCGACGGCGTGATGACCGAGGCCGAGATCGACGCCGCCAAGGCGGAGTGGCGCGCCAAGCTCGACGCCGAACTGGAAGCCGGTAGCGGCTACCGGCCGAACAAGGCCGACTGGCTCGACGGCAAGTGGGCCGGATTCAAATCGGCCGACCAGGAAGAGGATCCGCGCCGCGGCGTCACCGGCGTCGACATCGCCAAACTGAAGGACATCGGCACCAAGATCACCAAGGTGCCGGAAGGCTTCCGCGTCCACCGCACCGTGCAGCGCTTCCTCGAGAACCGCGCCAAGGCGATCGACAGTGGCGTCGGCATCGACTGGGCCACCGGCGAGGCGCTGGCGTTCTGCGCGCTGCTGCAGGAGGGACACCGGGTCCGGCTGTCCGGCCAGGATTCCGAGCGCGGCACCTTCTCGCAGCGCCATTCGGTGCTGTTCGACCAGGAAGACGAAAGCCGCTACACGCCGTTCAATCATCTCGGCCCGGACCAGGGCCACTACGAGGTGATCAACTCGCTGCTGTCGGAAGAGGCGGTGGTCGGCTTCGAGTATGGCTACTCGCTGGCCGAGCCGAATGCGCTGACGGTCTGGGAGGCGCAGTTCGGCGACTTCGCCAACGGCGCGCAGGTGCTGTTCGATCAGTTCATCTCGTCGGGCGAGCGCAAATGGCTGCGCATGTCCGGCCTGGTCTGCATGCTGCCGCATGGCTATGAGGGCCAGGGTCCGGAGCATTCCTCGGCGCGGCTCGAGCGCTTCCTGCAGATGTGCGCCGAAGACAACATGCAGGTGGTCTACGCCACCACGCCGGCGAACTTCTTCCACGTGCTGCGCCGTCAGCTGAAGCGCGAGATCAGGAAGCCGCTGATCCTGATGACGCCGAAGTCGCTGCTGCGGCACAAGCGCGCGGTGTCCGACCTGTCCGAATTCGGCGCCGACACCACGTTCCACCGCATCCTGTACGATGGCGCGGAAACGCTGCCGGACGAGAAGATCAAGCTGGTCGCCGACGACAAGATCAAGCGCGTCGTGGTGTGCTCCGGCAAGGTGTATTACGACCTCTATGAGGAGCGCGAGAAGCGCGGCATCAACGACGTCTATCTGCTGCGGGTCGAGCAGCTCTATCCGGTGCCGCTGAAGGCGCTGGTGCACGAGCTGTCGCGGTTCAAGAAGGCGGAAGTGGTGTGGTGCCAGGAAGAGCCGCGCAACATGGGCGCGTGGAGCTTCATCGAGCCCTATCTCGAATGGGTGCTGAACCAGACCGGCGCCGCCAACAAGCGGCCGCGCTACGCCGGCCGTGCCGCCTCGGCGGCCACCGCCACCGGCATGATGTCGAAGCACCTGGCCCAGCTGAAGGCCCTGCTCGACGAGGCGCTGAACTAAAAGCTTGGAAGTCGTCATGCCCGGCCTTGTGCCGGGCATCCACGACTTCTTGTGTCACTCATTGCAAGGCGTGGATGGCCGGGACAAGCCCGCCATGACGCGAGAGGAAACCGAGAATGACTGAAATTCGCGTTCCCACGCTCGGGGAATCCGTTACCGAAGCCACCATCGGCCGCTGGTTCAAGAAGGCCGGCGACGCGGTGGCGGTCGACGAGCCGTTGGTCGAACTGGAGACCGACAAGGTGACCATCGAGGTGCCCGCGCCCTCGGCCGGCACGCTCGGCGAGATCATCGCCAAGGACGGCGAGACCGTCGCGGTCGGCGCATTGCTCGGGCAGATTTCGGAAGGCGCGGCTGCGGCCAAGTCGAAGGATGCCTCGAAGGACGCACCGAAGGATCAGCCGAAGGCCGCCGCTGCCGAGAGCAGCACCGGCCGTCCCGATCTGAAGACCGAGACGACGAAACCGATCGCGGCAGGGCCGGAAGAGATCAAGCCGAAGTCGGACGCCGCCGCGAAGGCGCCGCCATCCGACGCGCCGCTGGCGCCGTCGGTGCGCCGGATTTCCGCGGAAAGCGGCGTCGATGCCGTCACTGTGCCGGGCTCCGGCAAGGACGGCCGCGTCACCAAGGGCGACATGCTGGCTGCGATAGAGAAGGCCGCCGCATCGCCGACGCCGGTCAACCAGCCGGCCGCCGCCGTGCAGGTGCGCGCGCCGTCGCCGGCCGACGACGCCGCCCGCGAGGAGCGCGTCAAGATGACCCGGCTGCGCCAGACCATCGCGCGCCGCCTCAAGGACGTGCAGAACACCGCGGCGATGCTGACGACCTTCAACGAGGTCGACATGAGCCACGTGATGGCGCTGCGCGCGCAGTACAAGGACGTGTTCGAGAAGAAGCACGGCGCCAAGCTCGGCTTCATGGGCTTCTTCACCAAAGCCTGCGTGCAGGCGCTGAAGGACATCCCGGCGGCGAATGCCGAGATCGACGGCACCGACCTGATCTACAAGAACTACTACCATGTCGGCGTCGCCGTCGGCACCGACAAGGGCCTGGTGGTTCCCGTGGTGCGCGACTGCGACGTCAAGTCGATCGCCGAGATCGAGAAGAGCATCGCCGACTACGGCCGCCGCGCCCGCGACGGCCAGCTCAAGATCGACGAGATGCAGGGCGGCACCTTCACCATCACCAATGGGGGCATCTACGGCTCGCTGATGTCGACCCCGATCCTGAACGCGCCGCAGTCGGCGATCCTCGGCATGCACAAGATCCAGGAGCGCCCGGTCGCGGTCGCCGGCAAGGTCGAGATCCGCCCGATGATGTATCTGGCGCTCAGCTACGACCACCGCGTGATCGACGGCAAGGAAGCGGTGACGTTCCTGGTCCGCGTCAAGGAGAGCCTGGAAGATCCGGCACGGCTGGTGCTGGATCTGTGATTCCGCGAGAGCAGAATCGCCGCCTGACGGCGGCGGTTCTGCCCGAAGTCTAACCGGGGAATCGCATGCAGGCGCTGCCGACTGAAATCGTCGTCCTCGGGTGGAGCGCTGTGCTGCTCGTGGTGCAGATGCTGCTGGCATCGGTGCCGGCAACGCTGGAATTCGGCTTGCCGTATCAGGCCGGGCCACGCGACGAGTCGCGGACACCACGCAGCCCGCTGGCAGGCCGGGCGGGGCGCGCCTTCCGCAATCTGCTGGAGACCTATCCGGTGTTCGTGGCGCTGGCGCTCGCGCTGGTGGTGACCGGCCGCGCCGGCGGCGCGGGAGCGCTCGCCGCGCAGGTGTGGCTCGGGCTTCGCGTGTTGTATGTGCCGCTGTACCTGACCGGCGTTCCGATGATACGCAGCCTGGTGTGGCTGGCCTCGCTGCTGGCGCTGGGCGTGATGGGACTGCGGCTGTTCGGCTGGCTGTCGTGAGGGGAAGCGTGACGTGAAGGATTCCGTCGTCATCATCACCGGCGGCAGCCGGGGCATTGGGCGGGCGACCGCAATCGCGGCCGCGGCGCGCGGCTTTCGCGTGTGCATCGGCTATGCCAGCAACGAGGCCGCCGCGCGCGAGGTGGTGGCGGCGATCTCGGCCACCAACGGCAAGGCGATCGCGGTGCGCTGCGACGTCGGCGTCGAAAGCGACATCGTCGCGCTGTTCAAGGCGGCTGATGAGTTCGGGCCGCTCGGCGCGCTGGTCAACAATGCCGGCATCGTCGGCCCGACCGCGCGGGTCGACGAAATGTCGGCCGAACGCATCCAGCGCATCATGGCGGTCAACGTCACCGGCAGCATTCTGTGTGCGCGCGAGGCCGTGAAGCGGATGTCGACGCGGCACGGCGGGCAGGGCGGCGTGATCGTCAACCTGTCGTCGGTCGCCGCCAAGCTTGGTTCGCCCAACACCTATGTCGACTATGCCGCATCGAAAGGCGCGATCGATTCCTTCACCGTCGGCCTCGGCCATGAACTGGCCGGCGAAGGCATCCGCGTCGCGGCGATCCGGCCCGGCCTGATCGACACCGAAATTCATGCCTCCGGCGGCGAACCCGACCGCGCGCACCGCCTCGCCCATAACGTTCCGATGAAACGCGTCGGCACCGCCGACGAAATCGCCAACGCCATCGTCTGGCTGCTGTCCGACGACGCGTCCTATATAACCAGCGCTATCCTCGACGTGTCGGGCGGACGGTAGGCCGGTCAGGTGAGGGCAGGGCATGCCGGTGGTTGCAAATGTCGATGGGGTCAAAATCGAATTCTATCCTGACGAGCACCCTCCACCCCATTTTCATGCTCGTTTCGCTGAGTACATCGCTCAGATCGACATTCGGTCCAGTCTTATTCTGAGGGGCTCCCTGCCTCCCGCCAAGCGAGGTCGCGTGTTAAAGTGGGCTGCTGAACGCCGTACGGCGCTGATGGATGCTTGGACAGCCGTGGAAGAATTCCGCAAACCGGAGAAGATTGATGACTGAAGATGCGCCGAACATCATCGTCATGAAGACTGCCGAGCCGGTTCTGTTCGGTGTCGTCAAAATTGTCTGGGCAGACGGGTTCGCCGGTATCGTTGATTTGCGTCCATTGCTGTCGCAGGGCGAGATGTTCTCGTTTCTGCGCGACGACCCCGCTCGATTCGACCGGCTGCAACTTGAGCCACACGGTCACAAAATATTCTGGCTCGACGATGAGGGAGACGAGATCGACTTTGGATCGTATGCCCTGCGCCAACGAGCCGAACGTCAAGCCGGTCTTCTTCATCTCGCTAGCTGAAAGTTTGTCTTCATGCCCTCCTACGATCTCATTGTTATCGGCACCGGTCCCGGCGGCTATGTCTGCGCGATCCGCGCGGCGCAGCTCGGCCTGAAGGTGGCCGTCGTCGAAAAGAACGCCACGCTCGGCGGCACCTGCCTCAATGTCGGCTGCATGCCGTCGAAGGCGCTGCTCTACGCCTCGGAGCTGTTCGAGGAAGCCGGCCATTCGTTCGGCAAGATGGGCATCAAGGTCTCGGCGCCGACGCTCGACATGCCGGCGATGATGACCTTCAAGCAGCAGGGCATCGACGGCAACGTCAAGGGCGTCGACTACCTGATGAAGAAGAACAAGATCGACGTCGTGATGGGGCTCGGCAAGGTGCTCGGCACCGGCAAGGTCGAGGTCAAGGCCGCCGACGGCAAGACCCAGACGCTGGAGACCAAGAACATCGTCATCGCCACCGGTTCGGACGTTACCCGGCTGAAGGGCATCGAGATCGACGAGAAGCGCATCGTGTCGTCGACCGGCGCGCTGTCGCTCGACAAGGTGCCGGACAAGATGATCGTTGTCGGCGCCGGCGTGATCGGCCTCGAACTCGGCTCGGTGTGGCGCCGGCTCGGCGCCGAGGTCACCGTCATTGAATTCCTCGACCGCATCCTGCCCGGCATGGATGGCGAGGTGGCCAAGTCGTTCCAGCGCATCCTTGAGAAGCAGGGCATGACGTTCAAGCTCGGCGCCAAGGTCACCGGCGTCGACAGCTCCGGCAAGCGCCTCAAGGCGCAGGTCGAGCCGGCGGCGGGCGGCACGGCGGAATCGATCGAGGCCGACGTCATCCTGGTCGCGGTCGGCCGGGTGCCCTACACCGACGGGCTCGGGCTGAAGGAAGCCGGCGTCGCGCTGGACGAGCGCAACCGCGTCAAGATCGACCACCATTTCGCGACCAATGTTCAGGGCGTCTACGCGATCGGCGACGTGGTCGCGGGTCCGATGCTGGCGCACAAGGCCGAGGACGAGGGCGTCGCCTGCGCCGAGATCCTGGCCGGCAAGGCTGGCCATGTGAACTACGACGTGATCCCCGGGGTGGTCTACACGACGCCGGAAGTCGCCGCGGTCGGCAAGACCGAGGAGGAATTGAAGGCGGCCGGTGTCGCCTACAGCGTGGGCAAATTCCCGTACACGGCGAACGGCCGCGCCAAGGTCAACCAGACCACCGACGGCTTCGTGAAGATCCTGGCAGACGCCAAGACCGACCGCGTGCTCGGCGTTCACATCATCGGCCGCGAAGCCGGCGAGATCATCCACGAGGCCTGCGTGCTGATGGAGTTCGGCGGCTCGGCCGAGGATCTGGCGCGCACCTGCCACGCCCATCCGACCCGGTCCGAAGCGGTCAAGGAGGCGGCCTTCGCGGTCGCCAAGCGCGCCATCCATATGTGAGGACGGCCAGCGGGCTGCCGACTCGGCCGGTGGCGACAGGCGGCGTTACGGCAGCTTGTCGTAGCCCTCGCCGATGCCGTTCAGGCTGAGCGGAAAGCCGATGCCTTCCTCCGGCGTCTCGAAGATGATGAAGGTCGCTGTCTTGGCCGTGCGCAGTTGGCCGAGCAGCTTGTCGTCCATCACCACCTCGGCGACGCAGCCGTTTGGCAGGCAGCGGACGAAGCCGGCGCGGCCGACATCGGCGTTGTCGAGCTTCAGCCCGAGGCCCGAGGGCAGCAGCACGCCGAGCGGCGCAACCACCCGCATCAGCTTGCTTTTCTGATCGGCGGTCTTGAGCACGATGACGGTGAGGCCGGCATTGGAGCGGTCCTCGGCAACGACGCTTTGGATCAGCGCACATTGCTCGGCCTGCGCCCCGGGCGGGGTGTCGCAGCGGATCTGCCAGTCGCCATGCACCGAGCGCACCGCGCCCTGCGCGGCGGCATCTGTCGACAGTCCGACAAAAAGCGCTCCGAGCAGCCCCAGCGCGGCGGCGAATGATTGATGCTTCGAGGGCCCCATAGGGATGTCCTAAGGCTGTGCAGTCGGAAATAACGCAATGACAGGTCAATGAGGGCGCCGTGAAGGCGGCGTTAGCCTCGATAGCTGCGACGAATCAAGCCCTGGCGACCCTGACCTCTTTGCGTACAACGGACCATGCATCTGTCAAGCATCGTTCGCAAGCTTGAAGAACTGAATTCCTGTATCAGATTCCAGCACAAAGCTCCGCGAGCGCTCGCCAAAAGCCCGAATACCGCATTGCGACAGCCTGCGAATTATGGTTTGAGAAGCTGCAATGCGAACCGTTCTAACAAAATCGGCCGATGCCGTTTGGTCAGGACGCACAACATCAGCAAAACTCGCCTGCGCGAGGCTGGTGGCATACTTCACACAGGGGAGCGTGAACGGCATGAAGATGTCGATTGGCCAGATCAGCGGCCGGTTATTTGGATTGATTCTGGGCGCCGCCGTACTCTCCTTCGGGACTGCAGCCGTCGCCGGACAACCCGCGCCTTGGGAAATCACGCTGCAGTCGGCCGCGACGCCGGTGATGGAAAACATCATCTGGTTTCATAATTTCCTGCTCTGGCTGATCATCGCGATCACGCTGTTCGTGCTGGCCTTGCTGGTCATCGTGGTGGTCAAGTTCAACGCCAAGACCAACCCGATCCCGTCGAAGACGACGCACCACACCGGCATCGAGGTGGCGTGGACCATCATCCCCGTCCTGATCCTGGTCGCGGTCGCGGTGCCGTCGTTCCGCCTGCTGTTCCAGCAGCTCGAAATCCCGAAGGCCGACGTCACCATCAAGGCGACCGGCAACCAGTGGAACTGGACCTACAACTATCCCGACGACAAGATCGAATTCACCTCGATCATGCTGAACGACGAGGAGCGCGCCAAGATCAACCCGCCGCCGCCGCGCCTGCTCGGCGTCGACAACGAGATCGTGGTGCCGGTCAACAAGGTGGTGCGGGTGCAGACCACTGCGGCCGACGTGATCCACTCCTTCGCGGTCCCGGCCTTCGGCATCAAGATCGACGCGATCCCGGGCCGCCTCAACGAGACCTGGTTCAAGGCGACCAAGCTCGGCTGGTTCTACGGCCAGTGCTCCGAACTGTGCGGCCGCGACCACGCCTACATGCCGATCGCCGTCCGCGTCGTGAGCGACGAGGAATACGCGGCCTGGAAGACCAAGCAGGTCGCCGAGGGCAAGACCTCGGACAAGACATCCTACGCCTCGGCAGGCGCCGCGACGCGTTGAGCTAAACATCGCCCGGCCGACGAAGCGGCCAGGTTTGAACGTCTGCAAGTCAGGATCTGAAAATGACGATGGAAGCTGCAAGGGTTGCCCATACCGACCATGCCCCGGATGACCACGCGCATGCGCATCCGACCGGCTGGCGGCGTTACGTCTACTCGACCAATCACAAAGACATCGGGACCATGTACCTGGTGTTCGCGATCTTCGCCGGCATCATCGGCGGCGCGATGTCGATTGCGATCCGCGTCGAGCTGATGCATCCCGGCGTGCAGTTCTTCGATCCCAGCACCTACAACGTGTTCGTCACCTCGCACGGCCTGATCATGATCTTCTTCATGGTGATGCCGGCGATGATCGGCGGTTTCGGCAACTGGATGGTGCCGCTGATGATCGGTGCGCCGGACATGGCGTTCCCGCGCATGAACAACGTTTCGTTCTGGCTGCTGCCCGCGGCTTTCATATTGCTGCTGATCTCGACCGTGGTCGAAGGCACGCCCGGCGCCAAGGGCGTCGGCGCCGGCTGGACCATGTACGCGCCGCTGTCGACGTCGGGTCATCCCGGCCCGGCCGTCGACTTCGCCATTCTGTCGCTGCATCTGGCCGGCGCGTCGTCGATCCTCGGCGCCATCAACTTCATCACCACCATCTTCAACATGCGCGCGCCGGGCATGACCCTGCACAAGATGCCGCTGTTCGTATGGTCGATGCTGGTCACCGTGTTCCTGCTGCTGTTGTCGCTGCCGGTACTCGCCGGCGCGATCACCATGCTGCTGACCGACCGCAATTTCGGCACCACCTTCTTCGCCGCCGAAGGTGGCGGCGATCCGGTGCTGTTCCAGCATCTGTTCTGGTTCTTCGGTCATCCGGAAGTGTACATCCTGATCCTGCCTGCGTTCGGCATGATCAGCCAGATCGTCTCGACCTTCTCCAAGAAGCCGGTGTTCGGCTATCTGGGCATGGCCTATGCGATGGTGGCGATCGGGGTGATCGGCTTCGTGGTGTGGGCGCACCACATGTACACGGTCGGCATGTCGAGCGCGACGCAGGCCTATTTTGTCGCCGCCACGATGGTGATCGCGGTGCCGACCGGTGTGAAGATCTTCTCCTGGATCGCCACGATGTGGGGCGGCTCGATCGAGTTCAAGACCCCGATGCTGTGGGCGATCGGATTCATCTTCCTGTTCACCGTCGGCGGCGTCACCGGCGTGGTGCTGGCCAATGCCGGCGTCGACCGCGTGCTGCAGGACACCTACTACGTGGTGGCGCACTTCCACTACGTGCTGTCGCTCGGCGCGGTGTTCGGAATCTTCGCCGGCTGGTACTACTGGTTCCCGAAGATGTTCGGCTACATGTACAGCGAGACCATCGGCAAGCTGCACTTCTGGGTGACCTTCATCGGCGTCAACCTCGTGTTCTTCCCGCAGCACTTCCTCGGTCTGTCCGGCATGCCGCGCCGCTACGTTGACTATCCGGATGCCTTCGCCGGCTGGAATCTGGTGTCGTCGATCGGCTCTTACATTTCCGGTTTCGCGGTGCTGATCTTCCTCTACGGCGTCGCGCTGGCCTTCATCAAGAAGGAGAAGGCGGCGGACAATCCGTGGGGCGCGGGCGCCACCACGCTGGAATGGACGCTGTCGTCGCCCCCGCCGTTCCACCAGTTCGAGATCCTGCCGCGGGTGAAGTAACGCGTTCGGCAGCCTTCGCTGCCGTGATCTGAATGCCACGCATCCGGCACCGCGAAACGGTGGCGGATGCGAGCCAATCAAGAGGCGGATATTTTGTCGGTCATCGATACGCATTCACTGGCGCTGTCGCCGCCCCGGATCTCCGAGGCGGGCGTCCGCGATTATATCGCCCTGCTGAAGCCGCGGGTGATGTCGCTGGTGGTGTTCACCGCGCTGGTCGGCTTCTTCCTCGCGCCCGGCACCGTGCACCCGGTGCTGGCGATCACCTCGATCCTGTGCATCGCGGTCGGCGGCGGCGCCGCCGGCGCGCTGAACATGTGGTACGAGGACGACATCGACGCGCTGATGTCGCGCACCGCCAACCGGCCGATCCCGCGCGGCAAGGTGACCCGCTCCGAGGCGCTGGCGTTCGGCCTCGTGCTGTCGTTCTTCTCGGTGATCACGCTCGGCGTGCTGGTCAACTGGCTGGCCGGCGCGCTGCTGGCCTTCACCATCTTCTTCTACGTCGTGATCTATACGATCTGGCTGAAGCGCTCGACCGCGCAGAACATCGTGATCGGCGGCGCCGCCGGCGCGTTGCCGCCGGTGGTGGCGTGGGCCGCGGCGACCGGGTCGCTATCCGTCGAGCCGCTGCTCCTGTTCCTCATCATCTTCTTCTGGACCCCGCCGCACTTCTGGGCGCTGGCGCTGTTCCGCAACGACGATTACGCCCGCGCGGGCGTGCCGATGCTGCCGGTGGTGGCCGGCCCCGACCATACCCGGCTGCAGATCCTGCTCTACACCATCGTGCTGGTCGCGGTGGCCGTCGCGCCCTGGCCGCTTGGCTATTTCAGCGCGGTCTACGGCGTCGCTTCGCTGGCGCTCGGCGGCTGGATGCTGCTGCTGGCGATGCGCGTTTACCGCCGCCGCACCGGGAGCGCCGCGCTGCGCGCCACCCGCAACCTGTTCCGCGTCTCGATCCTGTATCTGTTCGCGCTGTTCTCGATCCTGCTGCTCGAGGTGATGGCGCACGCCGTACTGCGGCTGATCGGTGGCAGCTGACATGACCGATCCCCGCGAGCCCGACGGGATCGTGCTGACCGAGGCGCAGAAGAAGCGCCAGCGCGAGCGATCGATCGCCATCGCGCTGGCCCTGCTGGTGATGGTCGCGCTGTTTTTCGCGGTCACGATGGTGAAGGGGCCAGCCGTGCTGGTCCGGCCGATGTGATGCAGGGGATTTAAGCGATGCCCGAACTCGACGATCCCGCTCCCCGCCCGACGCGCCGCCCGCGGCTCGGTCGCGATGCGACGGTGGCGTCGCTCTGCGGCCTGTTCGTCGCCTTCATGGTCGGCGCCTCCTATGCGGCCGTGCCGTTCTACGACTGGTTCTGCCGCACCACCGGGTTCAACGGCACCACCCAGGTTGCGACCTCGGCGCCGACTGGCGCGCCGCTGCAGCGGACCATCGCGGTGCGCTTCGACTCCAACGTCCACGGCGGACTGCCCTGGAAGTTCGTGCCCGAGCAGAACGAGGTCAACGTCCGGATCGGCGACGTGCTGACGGTGTTCTACAAGGTCACCAACCTGTCCGCCCGCACCACCACCGCCCAGGCCGCCTACAATGTGGCGCCGCTGACGGTCGGCGCGTATTTCCAGAAGATCAACTGCTTCTGCTTCACCGACCAGACGCTGGCGCCCGGCGAGACCCGGGAAATGCCGGTGGTGTTCTATGTCGACCCGGCGCTGGCCGCCGACAGCGAAAATGACGGGCTGAACACCATCACGCTGTCCTATACCTTCTACCCGGCGCGCGACGAGGCCCCGAAACCGCTCGCCGCCGGACAGACCGACCAACGCAAGGGCAACCTCTGACGATCAGAGCTTCCCTTCAAGAGTTTTGAGACATATGCCAGTCGAGACTGGCATCGCTAGGAGAACGAGACATGGCCACGGCGCACGGCAAGCAGCACGACTATCACCTCGTCGATCCGAGCCCCTGGCCGTTCGTCGGCTCGGTGTCGGCCTTCGTCATGGCGGTCGGCGCGGTGGCGTGGATGCACCAGATGTTCCCCGGCGCGGCGCTGCTGTTCGGCGTCGGCACCATCGGCGTGCTCTACACCTTCGCCAGCTGGTGGGGCGACGTGATCCGCGAGGCCGAGTACAAGGGCGACCACAACCGCGTGGTGCAGATCAGCCATCGCTACGGCATGATCCTCTTCATCGCCTCCGAGGTGATGTTCTTCGTCGCCTGGTTCTGGGCCTATTTCAACGCGGCGCTGTATCCCGCCGATCCGGTGCACGCGACCCGCGCCGCGCTGTTCGGCGGCGTCTGGCCGCCGAAGGGCATCGAGACCTTCGATCCCTGGCACCTGCCGCTGCTCAACACGCTGATCCTGCTGACCTCCGGCACCACGCTGACCTGGGCGCATCACGCGCTGCTGGAAGGCGACCGGAAGAGCGTCAAGACCGGCCTGATCCTCACCATCGTGTTGGGCGTGATCTTCAGCTTCGTGCAGGCCTACGAATACAGCCACGCCGCGTTCGCCTTCTCCGGCAACGTCTACGGCGCGACCTTCTTCATGGCGACCGGCTTCCACGGCTTCCACGTGATCGTCGGCACCATCTTCCTGACGGTCTGCCTGTTCCGCGTCTATGCCGGGCACTTCACGCCGCAGCAGCATCTCGGCTTCGAGTTCGCCGCCTGGTACTGGCATTTCGTCGACGTCGTCTGGCTGTTCCTGTTCGTCGTGATCTACGTCTGGGGCTATGGCGGCCCGGTCGCCGGCGCCGCCGCGCACTGATCGCGGCACCTTCGACAAGGGGCGGCCTTCGGGCCGCCCTTTTTTTCCTCTCCCCTTGTGGGAGAGGGTCGATCGAACCGCGCAGCGGTTCGAGACGGGTGAGGGGCGCAGAGTCAGCGCTCCGCCGCTCCCCCTCATCCGGCACGGCCTTCGGCCGCGCCACCTTCTCCCGCTAGGGGAGAAGGAAGGAAGCCGCGATGGTTGATGACGTCCCAGTGTCCATCCCGCTCGCCAAAACAGCCATGCGCGGGCTGGCCTGCAAATGCCCGCGCTGCGGCGAGGGGCGGCTCTTTGCGGGGTTCCTGACGCTGCGGCCGCAATGCGAACGCTGCGGGTTGAACTTTGCCTTCATCGACACCGGCGACGGTCCTGCGATCTTCATCATCATGATCGCCGGCGCCATCGTGGTCGGCAGCGCGCTGATCGTCGAGGTGAAGTATCAACCGCCGTTCTGGCTGCACGCCGCGCTGTGGCTGCCGCTGATTCTGGCGACGACATTGCTGCCGCTGCGCTCGATGAAGGCGCTGCTGATAGCGCTGCAGTTTCACCACAAGGCCGCCGAGGGCCAGCTCACACCCCGCGAGCCGCAATGATTCTCGCCCCCGCCCGCCCGCGCGGCGCCATCGGCATGACCGTGATTACCGTCGTGATGCTGGCGGTGCTGCTGTCGCTGGGATTCTGGCAGTTGCAGCGTCGCGATGAGAAGCACGCGCTGATCGCGGCGCTGACCGAACGGCTGGCCGCGGCGCCGGTGGCACTTCCGCCGGAGTCGGAGTGGGCGGCGCTCGATCCCGCGCATGACGAGTTTCGTCGGGTTCGTTTCACCGCAAACTATCTCAAGGCGCCGGACGCGATGGTGTACTCGTCGGGCTCGGCGGTCCGCAAGGATGTCTCCGGACCCGGCACCTGGGCGTTTCTGCCGGCGCGTCTGCCGCGCGGCGAGACCGTCGTCATCAACACCGGCTTCGTGCCGAACACGATGCAGGACCGCGGGCAGCAGGATCGTGCGGTCGCTTCGCTCGCCACCGGCGCGCCCGCAGTTTTCACCGGCTACATCCGGTTTCCCGAAGCCGCCGGCACGCTGACGCCGGCGGCCGATCCGGCCAAGCGGCTGTGGTTCACGCGCGACCACCGCGCGATGGCGCAGGCGCTGGGCTGGGACACCCGGCGGCCGCTGGCGCCGTTCTACATCGACCTCGAATCGCCGGTGCCCGCCAGCGACGTGCCGAAGCCGGGCCCGCTGACGGTCAACATCAAGGACAACCACCTGCAATACGCCATCACCTGGTTCGGCCTCGCCGCCGCCGTGGCGGCCGCCTATGCGTTCTGGCTGTTCGGGCAGAGGCGGGCGAAGTCGGCACCGTAAGTGCCGCGCTTCAAGTCGTCCCGTGTCCCGGGCGCGATGCGGCATTCTTCATGCCGCTTCGCAGAACCGGGACCGTACTGGCGGCAGCTTGAATCGTATTGGTGGGTTCCGTTGGTACAGCCCTGGCTTTGCATCGCACCACGCCGCGAAAAGCGGCGCGCTGCGATGCGTCCGGGGCACAACGGCAGTATGCGCGCAGCCTCGAAGGTTGTCATGGCCGGGCTTGTCCCGGCCATCCACGCCTCTGTCTCGCCGCCAGGACGTGGATGCCCGGAACAAGTCCGGGCATGACGCCGAAGATGCGGAGACGCGCGCTGCCCTACCTCCGGGGCAAAAGCGCTTGGCGAATCGCCCGTGTGCTTACTCCGTCACCGGCTTGTCGGAGATGTCCCAGTCCTTGCCGTTGAACACCGAGATGTAGAGCGTCTTCATCGGGGTGTAGTCGTCCGGCGTGAAGCTGTAGGTGACGCCGTCCAGCATGTAGGGCGAGTGGAAACCGGCCAGCGAGGTGGCCTGCTTCATGACATTGGCGCGGGTCAGGTCGTCGCCGCAGCGGCGCAGGATTTCGGCCATCGTCACCGCTTGGCCGTAGCCCGCGTAAGCGATCGTATTGTCCTTGTCGACATTGGGCAGGTACTTCTGCCGCAGCTCCTCGAATCCCTTGACGTCGGGATCGTTCTCCCAGCGCGGCACGCCGACCTCCTTGGAGTAGCGGATCGCGACGATGCCGGCGGCGTTCTCCAGCCCGGCGGCGCTGAGGATCGAACGGCCGGTGGAGCCCGCCGACAGCAGATGCAGCGGCTTCCAGCCGAGTTCGGCGACCTTGCGGATCGACTGCGACGAGGCCTTGCCGGTCGAGATGTTGTAGAACACGTCGGCGCCGGACTTCGCCAGATTGATCAGCTGCGAATCGATGGTCGGGTCGGTGAGGTCGTAGGTGGCCTCGGCGATCACCTTGGCGTTGCCGCCGGCGTCGGCCAGCACCTTCTTGAACGGGCCGAGGAAGTCACGGCCGAAATCGTCGTTCTGGTAGAGGATCGCGACCTTGGCGTTCGGATTGACGCTGAGCACGTGCTTGGCGAGGATCCGCGCCTCGGTCGGGTACAGCGGCAGGCCCGCCATGGTCCATTTGAAATTCTTCGGGTCGTTCCATTTCGACGCGCCGGTGTTGAGCAGCAGCTGCGGCACGCCCTTGGAATTGAGATACTTGTGAACGGCAGTCTGCGGCGCGGTGCCCAATGAGCCGAACAGCGCCAGCACCTCTTCCTGCTCGACCAGCCGCCGGGTCGCTTCCACCGCCTTCGGCGAGCTGTAGGAATCGTCCAGCGTGTAGAACTTGACCTTGCGGCCGTTGATGCCGCCCTTCTCGTTCAGCATCTGGAAATATGCCTCGCCGACCCGGCCGAGCACGCCGTAGAGCGAGCCGGGGCCGGAATGCGGTACGGTCTGACCGAGCTTGATCTCGGTGTCGCTGGCGCCGGGATCGTATTTTTTCTGCGCGTGGGAAAGGGTCGTCGAGAGCGCGAGCACGGCAACAGCGGCCGCTAGCGCCGGAATCGGACGCGAAAGCATGGCGTGTCTCCCTGAGGCCGGCTCCGCGTTGCGGGCCGGCTTTTCTTTGTCGCCGCTCATCGGCGGCTCGCGGCCATTCTGTGCGCCGGGAGGCTCGGTTTCAAGCCTGACGAATGCACGGCGTGCGATCTCGCAAGCGGCAAAACTTATTGATTCGTCAGGGTTAATGAATTCGTTCTTCGTTTACCGGTGGTCGCTATGCTGGCGTGTGTGGCCCGCGAAGCACAGACAGGGAGTCGCGGAGCAGCTACATTGAACGCTGAATTTGACCGGAGTCGACGCGCTATGAAACGGATTTTGGCTGGTGCTGCTGTCCTCGGGACCGCGTTTGGTGTGGCTGCAAGCGCACAGGCGGCCGACATGGCGGCCAAGGCGCCGTACTACAAAGCCCCTGTCGCGATGGTCTACGACTGGACCGGTTTCTATTTCGGCGTCAACGCCGGCGTCGGCCAGGGACGTAACCCGGAAACGCTGCTTTATCCCGCGGCCGGCACGCTCAACACCATTTACGTGCAGCCGCAGGGCGGCTTCGGCGGCGGCCAGGTCGGCTACAACTGGCAGTCCAACTCGACCTTCCTCGGCCCGCTGGTGATCGGCGTCGAAGCCGACATCCAGGGCGGCGACATGAGCGACGGCCGCAACGCGCTGTTCGGCGTCCCCGGCTCGCAGGTCGGCATCAACCAGAAGATCGACTGGTTCGCCACCGCCCGCGGCCGCATCGGTCTCGCCCGCGGCCCGGCGTTCGGCTACGTCACGGCCGGTTATGCTTATGCCAACGTCAAGACCTCGATCACCGAAACCGGCATCGGCTCGCTGACCGGCGAGCGCGGCGAGAGCGGCTGGGTGGTCGGCAGCGGCGTCGAAGCCTCGCTCGGCGGCAACTGGACCGGCAAGATCGAATATCTCTATATGGATCTGGGCAACCGCAGCGACATCTTCGTGCTCGGATCGCCGCAGGCGCTGCGCAGCGAACTGCACCAGAACATCTTCCGCGCCGGCCTGAACTACCGAATCGGCGGCGTCGGCTACGCGGCCGAGCCGCCGGCGAACTGGGCCGGCATCTATATCGGCGGCAATGTCGGATCGGCTTACGCGCGCAACCAGACCTCGCTCACGGTGCTCGGCGCAACTGAACAGTTCAACCTGGCGCCGGACGGCATCATCGGCGGCGGCCAGATCGGCTACAACTGGCAGGCCTCGAACTGGGTATTCGGCATCGAAGCCGACTTCCAGGGTTCGACCCAGAAGGACGACCGCACCCAGGTGCTGTTCTCAACTGCAGCCTACGACTCCAAGATGCCCTGGCTCGGCACCGCGCGCGGCCGTCTCGGTTATTCGGTCGGCTCGACCTTGTTCTACGCCACCGGCGGCTACGCCTACGGTCAGGTCAAGACCGAGATCAACAATGCCTTCACCGGCGTGAACGTCGCCTCGTTCAAGACTAACCAGAGCGGCTGGACCGTCGGCGCCGGCATCGAAACCCCGTTCCAGCTGTTCGGCCTGCTCGGTCCGAACTGGACCACCAAGAACGAATACCTCTACGTCGATCTTGGCTCCCAGACCGATACGTTCCCCGGCGGCCTGGCGTCGAACACCACCAAGGTGCAGCAGCACATCTTCCGCACCGGCATCAACTACCACTTCAACACCCCGGTGGTCGCGAAGTACTGATCGCAGCGACCAGCGTCAAATCGAAAACCCCGGCCTCGCGGCCGGGGTTTTTGTTTGTGCGATCATCAGTGAACCGTCATGCCCGGGGCTTGTGCCGGGCATCCAGAACTTGGCGGCAACGAAGACGTGGATGGCCGGGACAAGCCCGGCCATGACGAACGCAATTGCGGTGGGCGGCTTTCATTGTGCGTGCCCCGGACGCAGTGCACCGCGCCGCTCTTGCGGCGTGGTGCGCTGCTGAGCCGGGGCCGTTCCAGCGGAACCGGTTGATACGATCGATGCTGCCGTTGTTACGGTCCCGGTTCTGCGAAGCGGCACAAGAGTGCCGCATCGCGCCCGGGACACGGGCCTCTCATCTCGTGCCCCGGACGCAGTGCAACGCGCCGCTCTTGCGGCGTGGTGCACTGCTGATCCGGGGCCCCGGTTGTTTGCTGCGAAGGAAAGAGACCGGGGTCCCGGCTCTGCGGAGCAGCGCTGCGCGCTGCACTGCGTCCGGGGCACGGAGGTGGGGTGGTATAAGAGTTCGTCAGACTCGCGTCGTGACCATCACGACGCCCGGCACAGGAACGCCGGCTTCGTTGCGAATCGATGCGTCGTCGAACCGCGCGAGAACCAGTCCGGCGGCGGCGATCGCATCGCGCAGATATGTCGCGCCGTGGGCGTATCGCAATTTGGCGCCGAGCATCACGCCGTCGCCGCCATGGGTTTCCGCGGTGAAGGCCAGCACCCCGCCTGGAGTCAGCACGCGCGCCGCCTCGGCCAGCAGCGGTGCAAGATCGTGCAGATAGATCACCACGTCGGCCGCCAGAATCAGATCGCCGCTGGCGTCCGGGCGCCGGACCAGCCCCATCACGGCGTCCGCCACCTCGAGCTGTTGGTAGAGACCGGTGTCCCGCGCCTTGGCGATCATCCGTGACGACAGATCAATGCCGACGAAGCCTTCGACAACCGACGCAAAGGCCCGCGCGGCGAGCCCGGTGCCGCAGCCGAGATCGATCGCGCGCTGAAACCGCATCGGTCGACCGGCGTCGTTCAGCGCCTTGGTGACAGCCTCCAGCAGTGCCGCGGGTCCGCAATAGCCCAGCGTGTCAACCAGTGATGTCTCGAACGAACCGGCATACTGGTCAAACAGCGCGGTCACGTAATGCGGCGACATGCCCTTCGCGGCAGCCGCGCCGAGTCGTGTCAGCCGCAATCCGGCGCCGTTGCGGTCCAGCACGTCGGCGCGTTGCGCACTAGTGAAGGCGGCGATCGCGCCGTCGCGGTCGCCCAGCTGCTCGCGGATGTCGCCGAGCGCGAACCAGGCGGTGGCGAAATCCGGCGCCAGCTCGATGGCCTGTTCGAACAGGTCGGCGGCGGCGGCCAGGTCGCCGCGCAATTGCAGGTCGCGGGCAAAGTCGAACCGGCGATCGGCGACCATGTCGCCGGAGGACATGAACAGGCGCGACATTTCAAGGAACCTATCGCCGCGAGCGACATTCGCTCAGGCACCCGCGAACACCCGCAAGACCTCGGAAACGCCCGCCGCGACCCCATATATCACCGATGCGCCCGCAAGACATCCTGATGCCCGTCGCCTCCGGCCTGTGCTGCAAGCCCGGCGGCTTTCATATCGACCCGGTGCGCCCGGTGGACCGCGCCGTGATCACGCACGGCCATTCCGACCATGCGCGGCCCGGACACGGCCACGTGCTGGCGACGCAGGAAACGCTCGACATGATGCGGCTGCGCTACGGCGAGAATTTCGCCGGCGCGACGCAGGCGATCCGTTATGGCGAAGAGATCAGGCTCGGCGACGTCACGGTGAAATTCCATCCCGCCGGGCACGTGCTCGGCTCGGCGCAGGTCGCGGTATCGTGCGGCGGGATCAAGATCATTGCCTCGGGCGACTACAAGGATGCGCCGGACCCGACCTGCGAGCCGTTCGAGCTGGTGCAGTGCGACGTATTCATCACCGAGGCCACTTTCGGGCTGCCGGTGTTCAGCCACGGCGTCGCCGCCGACGAGGTCGCCAAGCTGCTGGCGTCGGTCAAGCTGTTTCCCGAGCGCGCGCATCTGGTCGGCGCCTATTCGCTCGGAAAGGCGCAGCGCGTCATCGCGCTGATCCGGCAGGCCGGCTACGACGCGCCGATCTATCTGCACGGCGCGATGGAGAAGATCACCACCTATTACCAGAGCCGCGGGATCGATCTCGGCGAACTGCGCCCGGTGAAGGGCGTCAAGAAGGCCGACCTCGCCGGCACCATCACGCTGGCGCCGCCGTCGGCGACCTCCGACATCTGGACCCGGCGCTTTCCCGATCCGGTGACCGCCTTCGCTTCCGGCTGGATGCGGGTGCGCGCGCGCGCCCGGCAGCGCGGCATCGAACTGCCGCTGGTGGTGTCCGATCACGCCGACTGGGACGGCCTGATCGCGACCATCGGGGCGACCGGCGCCGGCGAGATCTGGGTGACGCACGGCCAGGAGGACGCGCTGGTGCACTGGTGCACGACGCGCGGCCTGATCGCGCGGCCGCTGGCGCTGGTCGGCTATGGCGACGAGGACGGCGACGCGGCGCTGGCGGCGGGCGAGGGCGCCGAGGCATGAACCGCTTCGCCGAACTGCTCGACCGGCTCGCCTACGAGCCCGGCCGCAACAACAAGTTGCGGCTGGTCACCAGCTATTTTCGCGAGGTCGAGGATCCGGACCGCGGCTACGCGCTGGCAGCGCTGACCGGCGCGCTGTCGTTCAAATACGCCAAGTCCGGTCTGGTGCGCGAGCTGATCTCCACCCGCACCGACCCGGTGCTGTTCGAACTGTCCTACGACTATGTCGGCGATCTGTCGGAGACGGTCGCGCTGATGTGGCCGAAGCCGGCAACGAAGCCTTTTTCACCTCTCCCGACCGGGGAGAGGTCGCCCAGGGACGCGCAGCGTCGCTGGGCGGGTGAGGGGGGACCAAGCGCAAGTTCGGCCAGCCCCCCCTCACCCGCCGCGCTGGCGCGCGGCGACCTCTCAGCGGTGGGGAGAGGTGAAGACGCGTCGCCGCCACGTCGACACAACAATCCGCCGCCGCCGACGCTCACCGAAGTCGTCACCACGCTGCACTCGCTCGGTAAGGCGCAGTTGCCGGCGCAGCTCGCGCAGTGGCTCGACGATCTCGACGACACCGGCCGCTGGGCGCTGCTGAAGCTGGTCACCGGCAGCCTGCGGATCGGGGTGTCGGCGCGGCTGGCGAAGACCGCCGCCGCGGCGCTCGGCGGCAAGGACCCGCACGACGTCGAGCTGATCTGGCCCGGCCTCGCGCCGCCCTATCTCGAGCTGTTCGACTGGCTCGAGGGCCGCGCCGACAAGCCGGTCAATCTCGATCCGGCGCCGTTCCGTCCGGTGATGCTGGCGCATGCGATCGAGGACACCGACTTCGCCAACCTCGATGCGGCCGACTATGTCGCCGAATGGAAATGGGACGGCATCCGCATCCAGGCGGTGGCCGGGCTCGGCGAGGACGGCAAGATCGTCGCGCGGCTGTATTCGCGCAGCGGCGAGGACATCACCATGAGCTTCCCCGACCTGCTGCCGTCGCTGCGGCTGCCCGGCGCGATCGACGGCGAATTGCTGGTGCTGCGCGAACAGCGCGTGCAGTCGTTCAACGTGCTGCAGCAGCGGCTCAACCGCAAGGTGGTCAGCCCGAAGCTGATGAAGGACTACCCCGTGCATTTGCGCGCCTACGATCTGCTGAGCGAAAACGGCGAGGATCTGCGGACGTTGCCGTTTCTGGAGCGACGCCGGCGGCTCGAAGGCTTTGTCGCGACGCTCAATGAGCCGAAGATTCATCTGTCGGAGATCCTCCCGTTCGGCGACTGGGAGGCGCTGACCGCGGCGCGCGCCGATCCGGCAAGCGCCGGCGCCGGCGAGGATGCCGACGCGGTCGAAGGCGTGATGCTGAAGCGCCGCGATGCGCCCTACGTGCCGGGTCGCCCGAAGGGGCAGTGGTGGAAGTGGAAGCGCGACCCGCACATCATCGATGCGGTGCTGATGTATGCGCAGCGCGGCCACGGCAAGCGTTCGTCGTATTATTCGGACTACACTTTCGGGGTCTGGACCTCGGGCGACGATGGCGAGCAGCTGGTGCCGGTCGGCAAGGCGTATTTCGGTTTCACCGATGAGGAGCTGCTGCAGATCGACCGCTTCGTCCGCCGCAACACCACCGAAAAATTCGGCCCGGTCCGCCATGTCACGCACGAGCCCGACAAGGGCCTGGTGCTCGAGGTCGCGTTCGAAGGGCTGGCGCGCTCGCCGCGGCACAAATCCGGCGTGGCGATGCGGTTTCCGCGCATCAGCCGGCTGCGCTGGGACAAGCCGCCGCGCGAGGCCGACCGGCTGGAGACGCTGGAGCGGATGCTGAAAGCCGAGACGGTGGCGGCGGCATCGGCGTAAACACCATTGACGCGGCGGCGCCGGTTTCCCATCTGCCCACACGACGCTATGCTGCCCGCGCGATTTGCGCCGAAGGAATCACGATGCAGGACGAGACACGCCGCGACACCCGCCCGCTGCCGGTGCGCGATGACAGCCTGAACCGCTTCCTCGGCGGCTCGCCGCTGGCGGTGGCGCTGAAGCTGGTGCTGCTGTCGACGCTTGTGGGCGTGGTGCTGGCGGCGATCGGTTTCGATCCGTGGAACATCGTCACCAGCATCCGCCGGCTGTTCGAGTGGATCTACGATCTCGGCTTCGATGCGATCAACGGGCTGTGGCGTTACTTCCTGCTCGGCGCGGTGATCGTGGTGCCGATCTGGCTGATATCGCGGATGTTCGGCGCGCCGCGCGGCCGCTAGTTTTCATCGCCGATGTCGTCCGACGCGCCGGTCACCCACGGCAGGGTGTTTGCCATCGCCGGTCCGGCGATGCTGGCCAACCTGACCACGCCGCTGATCGGCATCGTCTCCACCGGCGCGATCGGGCGGCTCGGCGACCCGCATCTGCTCGGCGGCGTGGCGCTGGCCGCTGTGGCGTTCGACTGCATCTTCTGGCTGTTCGGCTTCCTGCGGATGGCGACGCTGGCCTTCACCGCGCAGGCGCTCGGAGCCGGCGACCGGGTCGAGGTCCGCGCGGTGCTGCTGCGCGCGCTGCTGCTGGCGGCGGCGATCGGCCTCGCGCTGATCGCGCTGCGAACGCCGCTGGCGGCCGGCATCTTCACCCTGATGGGCGGCAGCGACGCCGTCACCGCCGCGGCGCGCGACTACTTCTTCATCCGGATGTGGTCGGCGCCGATGATGCTCGGCAACTACGTCATCCTCGGCTGGCTGGTGGGGCAGGTCCGCACCGGCATCGCGCTGGCGATCCAGGTCGGCATCAATCTCGTCAACATGGCGCTGACCGCCTATCTGGTGCTGGTCGCGGGGCAGGGCGTCGCCGGCGCCGCGATCGCGACGGTGACGGCGGAAACCGCCGGCCTGATCGCCGGGCTCGGCGTGGTGTGGGCGCTGCTCGGCGGGCGGATCGGCATCGCGCGTGCGACGCTGTTCGACCGCGACCGTTTGCTACAGCTGTTCGCCATGAACCGCGACATCATGATACGCACCGCGGCGCTGATCGCGGCCTTCCTGTTCTTCACCGCGCAGGGCGCGCGCGCCGGCGATCTCACGCTCGCCGCCAATGCGGTGCTCGGCAACTTCCTGATGATCGGCTCGTTCTTCCTCGACGGCCTCGCCAACGCCGCCGAGCAGCTCTGCGGCCAGAGCTTTGGCGCCCGCAACCGCAGGAATTTCGGCCGCGCGGTACGGCTGGTGCTGGGCTGGAGCGCGCTGTTCGGCATCGCGGTGACCGCGCTGTTCGTTGTGTTCGGCGGCAGCCTGATCGACGGCATCACCACCAGCCCGGAGATCCGCCTCGCCGCGCGCGACTACATGCTGCTCGCCGCATTGGCGCCGGCCTGCGGCGTGCTGGCCTATTGCTTCGACGGCATCTACATCGGGGCCGGCTGGGCGCGCGACATGCGCAATCTGATGCTGATCGCTTTGGCCGGCTATCTTGCGGCCTGGTACCTGTTGAGCTCGCTCGGCAACACCGGGCTGTGGCTGTCGTTCCTGATCTTCCTGCTGCTGCGCGGCGCGCTGCAGGCCGGGCGCTACCCGGCACTGCTACGGGCGTCGTTCTGATTGCCTAAATACTTCAGAGAAACTTTCTAAAGCTCGCGCGGATCGATTAGTCGGGTTTTGACGACAGAGTCGGATGTCTTGCGCGTGTCGCTTCGCGGAGGGAACTTCTCTCGTACCATCGCCTCGCCAATTGCGGCCAAGGAGAGATGGAATGTGTGATGCTTGTCCTGATGTGACACTGTCCCGACGACACCTGATCCAAGCCGGCGCTGGCCTGCTCGCGACCGCATCGCTGCCGGGTCTCGCGCAGGCGCAGACCGCGCGGCTTGCGGAGACGCCCGACGCCGCGCTGAAATTGCTGGCCGAGGGCAACGAGCGCTACGTGTCCAATCAGCTGCGCGAACGAAATTTTTCGATCGATCGCGTCGCACGCAGTCAGGGCCAGCAGCCGTTCGCGGCGATCCTGGGCTGTGCCGATTCACGGATCGCGCCGGAGCTGGCGTTCGACCAGAGCCCGGGCAATCTGTTCGTGGTCCGCGTCGCCGGCAACTTCCTCACGCCCGACGGTCTGGCCAGCCTCGAATTCGGCGCAGCCGTGCTCGGCACCAAGGTCATTATGGTGCTCGGCCACAACAGCTGCGGCGCCGTGAACGCCACCGTGGGCGCGCTGCAGAACGGCAATACGCTGCCCGGACACATCGCCGATCTGGTGCGGGCGATGAAGCCGGGGATCGAGCCAGCGCTGAAGGAGGCGAGCGATGATCTGCCGCAGCGCGCGGTGATCGCCAACGTCCGCTACACCGTCAAGCGCCTGCAGGAGGCGACGCCGATTCTGGCGGACATGGTGGCCGGCGGAAAACTGAAGGTGGTCGGCGCGGTGTACGATCTGCCGACCGGCAAGGTCGTCATGGTGTAGCCGGAGCTGCTATTCCGGCCAGTCTTCCGCCGTGATGGTCGGCGCGTCGGCGCCGACGATTTCCGACAGCGAGTCGCGGCCGGTGCGCAGCAAGGTCGATGACAGGTCGGCCTTGATGCTCTCGATCAGGCCGAGGCCCTTGTAGACCAGCGACGAATAGAGCTGGATCAGGCTGGCGCCGGCGCGGATCTTGGTCAGCGCCGCACCGCCGGAATCGATGCCGCCGACCCCGATCAGCGGAAACGCGCCCTCGGCGCGCACGAAGGTTTCGGCGACCATCCGGGTCGACAGCCGGAACAGCGGCCGGCCGGACAGCCCGCCTTGCTCCGAGACGCGCGGATCGCGCAGCCGCTGCGGCCGCGCCACCGTGGTGTTGGCGACGATCATGCCGTCGACCTTCCGCGAGCGCGCGATGTGCACCACGTCGTCGAGTTCGTTCAACGTCAGATCGGGCGAGATCTTCAGCAGCACCGGCGTATCGCCGGCCTGCGCGCGGACGCGTTCGCGGGCGTCGATCACCTTGGCGAGCAATTCGTCGAGCGCCGCGGCCTGCTGCAGATTGCGCAGGCCCGGCGTGTTCGGCGACGACACGTTGACGGTGAAGTAGCTCGCCACCGGCGCGAAGGTCTCGATCAGCGACACATAGTCGGCGATGCGATCGACCGTATCCTTGTTGGCCCCGACATTGACGCCGACAATGCCGCCGCGATTGGCGCGCGCCGCCAGCCGGCGCAGCACCACGTCGGAGCCGTCATTGTTGAAGCCGAAGCGGTTGACGATCGCCTCGTCGCGTTCCAGCCGGAACAGCCGCGGCCGCGGATTGCCGGGCTGCGGCCGCGGCGTCACGGTGCCGATCTCGGCGAAGCCGAAGCCGAGCCGCAGCAGCGCGTCCGGCACCTCGGCGTTCTTGTCGAAGCCGGCGGCGATGCCGACCGGGTTGGGAAAATTCAGGCCGAAGGCGCGCACCGCCAGCTTCGGATCGTCCGGCTGCGCGCGGGGGCGCGGCAGCACGCGCAAACCCTGGATCGCCAGCCGATGGGCGTCTTCCGGATCGAGCCACCTCAGCAGCGGCAGCGACAGCGCGTCGAAGGCACGGATCACGTTGTCAGCTCCGGAATGTCGTGGCCGCCATCGGAGCGCACCGGCAACTCGTACACCGCGGTCACAGAACCGAGATCCAGTTCGCCGTACAGATGCGGAAACAGCTCGTCATTGCGCGACGGCTCCCAGCGCAGCGCCTCGCCCAGCGCGTCGGCGTCGATCGCGATCAGGAACAGCCCGGTCTGTCCGGCATAATGCTTGCGCAAGGTCTCGGGCAGTTGGGCGGCGGTGGAGAAGTGGATGTAGCCGTCGCGCAGATCGTCAGGGCTGCCGCGGAACACGCCCTGCCGCTCGGCTTCGCGCCAGGCCGAAGCCTTGCTGATCTTGTAAATCGTGCGCACGCAGCGTCCATCCGTCCGGAATTGTCACGACGCGGGAGCCCGGGCTTGCGATACGGGTCACGGCCGAACAGTTAGCAATATCAGCGGCTTGCAGACGCGCGTCGACTGTGCCGAGATTCGGTGCCTGCGTTTGACCGTATCGGCGCCCCCGGTTGACTTCAAGCATCCGACAGGACGATTGCATCCATGGCAAAATTAAGGTAATAATTCCTAGTATTGCGGCCACCGACCGAATTGCACGGATCGCCCATGTTGACCCATGACCAGATCTGGACAGCGCTGGATCGCCTGGCGGAACGCGCCGGGCTGTCGCCTTCAGGCCTTGCCAAGCGATCCGGGCTCGACCCCACCACCTTCAACAAGTCGAAGCGCATCACCAATGACGGCCGCGAGCGCTGGCCCTCGACGGAATCGGTCGCCAAGGCGCTGGCCGCCACCAACACCGGGATCGACGCCTTCGTGCGCTTTATCGGCGACGGCAGCCGGGCGGTGCAGTCCGTTCCGGTGATCGGCTTCGCGCAGGCCGGCTCGGGCGGCTATTTTGACGATGGCGGCTTTCCCGTCGGCTCCGGCTGGAGCGAAGTCGGCCTGCCGTCGGTCAACGACGAGCACGCCTATGCGCTGGAGATTTCCGGCGACTCGATGAAGCCCGCCTATCGCGACGGCGACATCATCGTGGTCTCGCCGGAAGCGCAGGTCCGGCGCGGCGACCGGGTGGTGGTGAAGACGACGTCGGGCGAAGTGCTGGTCAAGGAATTGAAGCGGCGGACTGCAAAGCTGATCGAACTTCAGTCGCTCAACCCGGACCATCCCGACCGCACGCTCGCCCCGTCGGACGTCGACTGGATCGCCCGCATTGTGTGGGCCAGCCAGTGATCCACGACTGACGTCAGGTGACCGGGACGCCGTAGTAGTCGTCGACCTTGCGGTTATCGCCCCAATTCCATTCCGAACTCTTGGCGAATTTCGGTGCGTTCTGGACCTGGTCGTTGGTGATCATGGTCTGGTAGCCGCCGAGCTCGACGTTGTATTTCAGCGACGGCCAGGGCAGCGGGTAGTAGTCGTCGCCGATGCCGAGAAAGCCGCCGAAGCTCAGCACGGCGTAAGACACCTTGCCCGATACCTTCTCGATCATCACCCGCTCGATCGATCCGATCTTCTCGCCGTCGGCGCCGAACACCGCGGTGCCCTGCACCTTGTCGCTGCCGATCAGGGTAACGGTTTCGCTTGCTTCCGTGACCATGCCAATTCTCCCTTGCTGTCCGGAACCAACCGGCAGCGGGACGATGCGTTCCTGCGTCGCGGCGTTCGACCGCGCCCCTTAACAAGATCGGGAATCGTTCCTATAATATTCGCTCCTGAAACAACGAAAGGAGGTGATCCAGTGTCTCATTCCAAGCGCTGTCACCTCGCTGAGGTCGCCCGCTAAGCCTCACGGCTTGCAACGGGCGCTCTCGGCGCCTGGATTCAGCGAGAACACGGAGAGGGCGTGCCGGCAACGGCGCGCCCTCTTTGCGTAATTCGATAGTCATCCGCCGTTTGCGCAAGGACGAAGCGACAATCGGCCGCTGAAGTTCCCGCCGGCGGAACCATCGCGGTCGTTGACGGTTTCCCCGTCGTCTCCACCCCGACATCGGTGCGTTCGTGAATCGTCGTCATTTTCTTGAGGCCGCTGCGGCGTTGCCCGTATTGTCGGTGTTGGGCGGTGTGTCGCCGCTGGCGGCGCAATCGTCGGCGCCGTTCGATCCGTCATTCGTGCGCCGTCTCGCGCGCGACCTCGCCGGCAAGGCCTTCCAGGCGCCGGACAGGAAGCTGCCGGACCATCTGAAAAATCTGAGTTACGACGACTACCGCGCCATCCGTTTCAATCCGGACAGGGCGCTGTGGCGCGGCGCGAAGCTTCCGTTCGAGGTGCAGTTCTTTCATCGCGGATCGTCGCTCTACACCGACCGGGTCGACATCTTCGAAGTTGCCAACGGGCAGGCCTCGCGGATTCCCTATCAGGCCGCCAACTTCATTTTCGGCAAAACCCAGCCGCCGGAAGCGGCCACCGATCTCGGCTTCGCCGGATTCCGGTTGCACGCGCCGATCAACAGGCCGGACTATTACGACGAGGTCGGCGTCTTCCTCGGCGCCAGCTATTTTCGCGCGGTCGCGAAAGGCCAGACCTACGGCCTGTCGGCGCGCGGGCTGTCGATCAACACCGGAGAAGCGGCCGGCGAGGAATTCCCGCTGTTCAAATCGTTCTGGATCGAGAAGCCCGACCCGAACGCCAGTTCGATCGTGGTGCATGCGCTGCTCGACAGCGTCAGCACGGCTGCGGCCTATCGTTTCACGATCCGGCCCGGCGAGACCACGGTGTTCGACGTCGAGATGGCGATCTATCCGCGCGTCGATCTTGCCAATCCGGGGCTGGCGCCGATGACCAGCATGTTCTTCTTCGGCCCGAACGATCGCAATGATGTCGATGACTTCCGTCCATCGGTGCATGATTCCGACGGGCTGGCGATTCAGAACGGCCGCGGCGAACAGCTGTGGCGGCCGCTGAACAACCCGCGCGATCTGCAGATCAGCGTATTCTCCGACCTCAATCCGCGCGGCTTCGGACTGATGCAACGTGCCAGGGAGTTTTCACACTTCCAGGACATCGAGTCGAATTTCGAGGGACGGCCAAGCCTGTGGGCCGAGCCGATCGGCGACTGGGGCGAGGGCGCGGTCCGGCTGCTGGAAATCCCGACCAGGGAGGAAATCCACGACAACATCGGTGCGTTCTGGCACCCGAAGCAGCCGCTGACCGCCAAGGGCGAACACACCTACACCTATCGCCTGCACTGGGGCACCTATCAGCCGGGCGCCGGGTCGCGGGTCCGAGTGACGCGCACCGCGGTCGGCGCGCGGGGCGACGCGCGGCTGATCGTGCTGGAGTTTACCGGCGACAAGTTGAAAGGCGCAGACCCCGCCACGATCAGCGCCCAGGTCAGTGCTGACGTCGAGGTGCAGAACGTCGTTGCGTATCCGAACGCCAAGACCGGCGGATGGCGGCTCAGCTTCGAGGTCCCCGTCAAGGAGAAGCCGATCGTCGAACTGCGCGCGACGCTGATGCAGGGCAGCGAGCCGATCTCGGAAGTCTGGGTCTATCGATGGGCTCCGTAGCCGACGTCCGGACCTCGCTCCGCGAGACGGCGTTGCTGCCAACCGAGGCGCCGATGGCGATGTCGGTGCAGCCGCTGTGGGCGCATGCCGACCGGCGAGCCGATGTGGAGGCCGTAACGCCGCGGCTCCTCGGCCTGCGTCGGCTTTACATCTTCGGCGGCACCGCGGGAATGACGGCGCTCGGCGCCGAGGAGATGTACGAAGTGCTCAAGGTCGGCGGCGTGACGCCGCTCGAAGGGCTCGTGCTGGCGCTGTTCGTCCTGCTGTTCGCATGGATCGCGTTCTCCTTCATGTCGGCGACGGCCGGCTTTGTCGCGCTGATGACTCGCGCGACCGACGCGCTCGGGGTCGATGCGGCCACGCCGTTGCCGTCGCTGACGAAACGCACCGCGATGCTGCTGCCGACCTATAACGAAGACCCCCATCGCATCCTCGCGCGGTTGCGTGCGATGTGTGAATCGGTGGTGGCCACCGGCCAGGGTGCGTCGTTCGACTGGTACATCCTCAGCGACACCACCGACCCCTCGGTCTGGATCGCCGAGGAAAAGGCCGTCCTGCAACTGCGCCGCGAGTTCACCGCATCGAACATCTACTACCGGCACCGGCCGGCGAATGTCGCCAAGAAGGCCGGCAATATCGAGGACTGGGTCAAGCGGTTCGGCGCCGGCTACGACCACATGCTGATCCTCGACGCCGACAGCCTGATGACCGGCGAGGCGATCGTGCGGCTTGCCGCTGCGATGGAGCGGCATCCCGGCGTCGGGCTGATCCAGACCCTGCCGATCGTGGTCAATGCGCGCACGCTGTTCGCGCGGCTGCAGCAGTTCGCCGGCCGGCTCTATGGTCCGCTGATCGCCGCCGGCATCGCGTGGTGGCACGGCTCCGAAGGCAATTACTGGGGCCACAACGCCATCATCCGCACGCGAGCCTTTGCCGAGGCCGCCGGGCTTCCCGAACTGTCCGGCCGCAAGCCGTTCGGCGGCCACATCATGAGCCACGATTTCATCGAGGCGGCGCTGATGCGGCGCGCCGGCTGGGCGATCCACATGGCGCCGACCTTGCACGGCAGCTTCGAGGAAAGCCCGTCCTCGCTGCTCGACTTCGCTGCGCGCGACCGCCGCTGGTGCCAGGGCAATCTGCAGCACATCGCGATCCTGCCGGCGCGCGGGCTGCACTGGGTGTCGCGGCTGCATCTGATGTCCGGGATCGGCTCGTATCTCACGGCGCCGCTGTGGCTGATGTTCCTGCTGCTCGGCATCGTGGTGTCGTTGCAGGCGCAGTTCGTAAGGCCCGAATATTTCCCGCGCGGCTTCGCGCTGTTTCCGGAATGGCCGGCGCAGGACCCGATCCGCGCCGCCTGGGTGTTCGCCGGCACGATGGCGCTGCTGCTGCTGCCGAAGCTGATGTCGTTCGTCGTATTGCTGACGCGGCGCGACGATCGCCGGCGGTTCGGTGGCGGGTTCCGCACGTTCGGCGGCATTCTGGTGGAGACGCTGCTGTCGGGTCTGGTCGCGCCGGTGATGATGATGTTCCAGTCGTCGGCGGTGGCGGAAATCCTGCTCGGCCGCGACGCCGGCTGGCAGGTGCAGCGCCGCGACGACGGCAGCGCCACGCTGCGCGAGGTGGCGCGCAAATGCGCGGTGCCGACCGCGATGGGTCTGGTGATGGGGATCAGCGCCTATTCGGTCTCCTGGGCGCTGCTGCTGTGGATGTCGCCGGTGATCCTCGGCCTGCTGCTCGCGGTGCCGATCGCGCTGCTGCTCTCGACCACGCGTGCCGAGCGGGCGCCCGGCGAGATCGGGTTGTTCGACACGCCGGAGCGCACCGCGCCGCCGTCCGAACTCGCCCGTGCGCTCGACCTCGATCGCGTGACTCGCGCGCCGGACTTGTCCGCGCTGCAGGCGCTGCGCGCCGATCCCGACCTGTTCGACGCCCATCTCGCGAGCCTGGCCGGATTGGCGGCTCGCGAGCGCGGCCAGATCGATCCGCATCTGGCGGTCGCCCGCGCCAAGATCGCCGATGCCGAAAGCTTTCCCGAGGCGGTGAGCTATCTCGGACCGCGCGAGGTTTTTGCGACGCTGCTCGACCGCGACGCGCTGCAGCGACTGATGAGCCTGCCGGACGTCACGTCCGGCGCAAAGCTGCCTGAACTGCTCAACAAAAAGGCATAGCTCGCCCCTGCTGGCGGCGATTGTGTGCAGGCAGGCGATCGGTCACGGTGCCGCGCATGCCCGATCCTTTCATCTTTCTCATCGCCGGCGTGTTCATGCTGGCCGGTTTCGTCAAAGGCGTGATCGGGCTCGGCCTGCCGACGGTGTCGATGGGGCTGCTGGCGGTGGCGCTGCCGCCGGCGCAGGCGCTGGCGATCGTCATCGTACCGGCGATCGTCACCAATATCTGGCAGACCTTCGTCGGCCCCTATCTGCGCGACATCACCCGCCGGCTGTGGCCGCTGATGATCGGCACGGTGCTCGGCATCCTGGCCGCCGGCGGATTGCTGACCGGTCCCTATGCGGCCTACGGCACCGCCGCGCTCGGCATCCTGCTGGTGGTCTACGCGATCCACAGCCTGACCAATGCGCGTTTCCACGTTGCGCCCGCCAACGAGAAATGGGTCGGCGGCATCGTCGGCCTGATCACCGGCGTGGTCGCCGCGGCGACGGGCGTGCAGGTGATCCCGTCGATGCCGTTCATGCAGGCGATCGGCATGGAGAAGGACGAGCTGGTGCAGGCGCTCGGGGTGTTCTTCACCGTGGCCACGGTGGCGCAGGCGTTCAACCTGACCAGCGCCGGGCTGATCACCGCGGCAACGGCGCTGCCCGGGCTGGTCGCGATGGTCGCCGCCTTCGCCGGCATGTTTATCGGCCAGGCGGTGCGGACCCGGATGGACGCTGCGACCTTCCGCCGCTGGTTTCTGATCGCCATGATGCTGCTCGGACTGTACCTCGCCGGCAGCGCTCTTGCAGGCATTCTGGCGTAACGCCTTCAGGCGCGAGCGACCAGGCTCGGCCCGCTCGCGATCGATCCCTCGCTCTGTTAAGTTGATCGAAACCATAACGCGGCCTCCTGACGGCGGTGAATATGCGTGGAAGGTCGGGATGAAACGGATGAGCGGAATCGGCGGACAATTGAAGGGCGTCATGATCGCGGCGCTGGTATCGGCGACGCTGACGTCGGCGGCGCTGGCGCAGACGCCGCAGGCGCCGAGCCCGCCGCCGCTGCCCTGGACCGGCGAGGACGGCGGCTCCGGGCATCCGCTGATGACCGCTGCCGCGATCCGCGAGGCGGCGGCGAATTTCGACTCCTGCGTCGCCGGGATGTGGCCCGACGCGGCCCGACGAAAGATCTCGCGCGCCAATTTCGATCGCTTCACCGCAGGGCTGACGCCTGATCTGCGGATCATGGACCTGATGGATTCCCAGCCGGAATTCACCAAGTCGATCTGGGACTATCTCGACATTCTGGTGAACGACAACCGGATGGCGAAGGGTCGCGAGATGCTGGCGACCTACAAGCCGCAATTCGACGCGATGGAGCGCGCCTATGGCGTCGACCGCCATATCGTGGCGTCGATCTGGGGCATCGAGAGCAACTACTCGACGATGATCGGCGACCGCAGCGTGCTGCGCTCCACCGCGACGCTGGCCTGCGTCGGCCGCCGCCAGAAATACTTCCGCGACGAGTTTCTCGCCGCGCTGGAAATCCTCGACCGCGGCGATCTGCGCCCCGACCAATTGCGCGGTTCGTGGGCCGGCGCGTTCGGCGCGACCCAGTTCATGCCGACCTCGTTCAAGCGTTTCGCGGTCGACGCCGATGGCGACGGCCGGCGCGACGTCGTCGACAATGCCGCCGATCTGATCGCCTCGACTGCAAACAATCTCAAGAAGGACGGCTGGCAGACCGGGAAGACCTGGGGTTACGAGGTCGTGCTGCCGAAGGGCTTCGACTACATGCTGGCCGATCGCGGCCGCGCCATGCCGCTGTCGCAGTGGGAGCAGATCGGCGTCCGTCGCGCCACCGGCCAGCCGTTCCCCAATCCCGGCGACACCGCCTACCTGCTGGCGCCGGCCGGCGCCGATGGTCCCGGCTTCCTGATGCTGCAAAATTTTCGCGTCATCATGAAGTACAATCCGGCCGAGGCCTACGCGCTGGCGATCGGCCATTTCGCCGACCGGCTGCGCGGCGGTCCGCCCTTCGTGCAGCCCTGGCCGCGCCACGAGCGCGTGCTGTCGCGCGCCGAGCGGCTCGAATTTCAGCAATTGCTGGCGCAGCGCGGATATTACCGCGGAACGCCGGACGGACAATTCGGCAGCGGAACCCGGGCGGCGCTGCGCACCTTCCAGACCTCGATCGGCGCGCCGGCCGACGGTTTCGCCTCGAGCGACATGCTGGACCGGCTGCGGGGCCGCTGAGGGTTCGATTCAAGCCTGGAAACGGGCCGGTCCGACGCTAACCATGCCGTCGGGACGCACGCAAGGGACGCACGCAAAGGCTGCCCGCTTGCGGCCCGAATCCGCTATTATATCGGAAGGCCGACCTGTTCCTTCCGAGCGCGATCGCATGTCCGACAAGCCGAAATTCCTGCAGCGCGTGCTGGCCGAAATCGGCCCGCTGGCGGCCCTCAGCGTCGCCGCGCTGCTGCTGTTCGGCATCGTGGCGCCGGCATCGGCGCAGTTCTTCAATTTCGGCGGGCCGCCGCAGCGCCCGCCGCCGCAGCGCGGCGGTGGCGGTGGCGGCGGATTTGGCGGCGGTGGCGGGTGGTTCGGCAACGACGTGTTCGCGCCGTTTCAGCCGCCGGCGCCGCGCCGCGCCGCGCCGGTGCGCGAGGATTATTCCCGCGCGCCGCAGCCGGAGAAGCGCGACACGACGTCCGAGCGCAACGTGCTGGTGCTTGGCGACGCGATGGCCGACTGGCTCGCCTACGGCCTCGAGGACGCCTTCTCCGAGCAGCCCGACATCGGCGTCATCCGCAAGCACAGGACGGTGTCCGGCCTGATCCGCTACCAGCCGAAAGGCGACCCGGCCGACTGGGCCGCCGCGGCCCGCGGCATCCTCGCCACCGAGAAGCCCGACGCCATCGTCGTGATGCTCGGTCTCAACGACCGGGTGTCGTTGCGCGAGCCGACGGTGGAAAAGAAGGATCCGACCAAGCCCGACATCCGGACCGATGCCGCGCCCGACGACAAGCCGGCCGATGCCGATGTGACGGACGATGCCGACGCCGATACGCCGTCGATCATGGCGCCGGAAAAGGCCGCGCGTCCGGCCGGCGGTGTGCACAACTTCCGCGACGACCGCTGGGGCGAGCTCTACACCAAGAAGATCGAGGAGATGATCGGCGTCCTCAAATCGAAGGGCGTGCCGGTGCTGTGGGTCGGTCTGCCGGCGGTCCGTGGCACCAAGGCGACGGCCGACGCGCTGTATCTCGACACGCTGTATCGCGACGCCGCCACCAAGGCCGGCATCACCTATGTCGATGTGTGGGATGGCTTCGTCGACGAGGCCGGCCGCTATCTGCTGCAGGGGCCGGACTTCGAGGGCCAGACCCGCCGGCTGCGCTCCTATGACGGCGTCTATTTCACCCGCGCCGGCGCACGCAAACTGGCGCATTACGTCGAGCGCGAGATCACCCGGCTGCTGGCATCGCGCTCGGCGCCCGTCGCGCTGCCGACCGAGCCCGCCATTCCCGATGCCAGCGCGCCGCCGGGCGGTCCGGCGCCGCGCCCGCTGGCCGGGCCGATCGTGCCGCTGGTCGCGCTGTCGGTGAACACCGACCAGCTGCTCGGCGGACCCGGCAGCCGTCCGGTGCCGGTCGACGCGCTGGCGTCGCGCACGCTTGTGAAGGGCGAGCCGCTGGCGCCGCCGGCCGGCCGCGCCGACGATTTCAGCTGGCCGCGCCGCGAGATCGGCCGCGAGGCAGCCAAGGAGCCGCCGAAGGAAACACCGAAGCCGGCGCCGCGTGGCGATGCGCCGATGGCCTCGGCCGCGCCGGATGCCGATCCGTCGCCGGCCTTGACCCCCGCCGCGCCGCCGAGACCCCGCCGTCCGCGCCCGCCGCCGCAGCCGGCTGCCGCAGCCGAACCGGGCTTCTTCGGCTTCCAGTCGGCGCCGCCGCCGCAACAGCAGCCGCGTCAACGCATGGTGCCGCGTCCGCCGGCCAATGTCGGGCCGTCGGCCTCGGGACCGGGATTCCTGTTCAGATAGTGCGATGGCCGCGCTGACGCGCGGCGTTGCCGTGGAGGCCGGACGCTACGCCCAGGCGCGCTCGGTTTTTGCCTTGTCCTCGTAGCTGTCGATCGACGCCTTCTTTTCGAGCGTCAGTCCGATGTCGTCGAGGCCGTTGATCAGGCAGTGCTTGCGGAAGGCGTCGATCTCGAACTTGATCGTGCCGCCGTCCGGGCCGCGGATTTCCTGCGCCGGCAGGTCGATGGTCAGCGTGGCATTGGCGCCGCGCTCGGCGTCGTCGAAAAGCTTGTCGAGGTCGTCCTGCTCCACCCGGATCGGCAGGATGCCGTTCTTGAAGCAGTTGTTGTAGAAGATGTCGCCGAACGAGGTCGAGATCACGCAGCGGATGCCGAAATCCAAGAGCGCCCAGGGCGCGTGCTCGCGGCTCGAGCCGCAGCCAAAATTGTCGCCGGCGACCAGGATCTTCGAGGTGCGGTAGGCCGGCTGGTTCAGGATGAAGTCCGGGTTCTCGCTGCCGTCGTCCTTGTAGCGCTGCTCCGAAAACAGTCCCTTGCCGAGCCCGGTCCGCTTGATCGTCTTCAGGTACTGCTTGGGGATGATCATGTCGGTGTCGACATTGATGATCTTCAGCGGCGCCGCGACGCCTTCCAGCGTGGTGAACTTGTCCATCTCGGTCCCTTCCGGAGTAAGGCCGGCGTTTTAGCCCGGCTGTGGCGCCGCTCCAAGGCCATTTTCGGTATCCTCGTCGGCCGCCGCCTCGATGGCGTCGATGTCGTCGTCGGACAAGCCGAAATGGTGGCCGATCTCATGGACCAGCACGTGGCGGACGATGTGACCCAGCGTTTCGTCGTGCTCGGCCCAGTAGTCGAGGATCGGGCGCCGATAGAGCCAGATCATGTTCGGCATCCGGGCGATGTCGTCATTGCTGCGGAACGGCAGGCCGACGCCCTGGAACAGCCCGAGCAGGTCGAACTCGGTTTCGGCCTTCATCTCCTCCAGCACCTCATCGGTGGGAAAGTCGTCGACCCGGATGATGACGCCCTCGCACAGCTTGCGGAACGCCTCCGGCAGCGCGGCGAACATCTCGTCGGCCATCTGCTCGAATTCGACAAGCGTCGGGGATTTGCGCGCGGACCACATCGCGACGTTGTAGACAATCGCGCCGGGTTCGGCAAAACCGGCGCGCGGTTGACGGCGGCGGCGCAATCGGAGACGGTTTCGCCGCAGGGTTTTGGGGAGCGTGGGATGAGAAGGATTGTTGCGGCCGGGATCGCCATCGCGGTCGGCGGCGTATTGGCCGGCAGCGCGTCGGCGCAGTCCGGTTCGTCGGAGATGCGGATCGCCCGGCCGGCGGCCACCGAGTTTTCCGCGCAGGAGCGCAGGGCTCGCCCGCCGACCCGGTTGCGGGTCTATCCGCGCGCCAATCCCGACGACGTCTATCCGCGCTACAATCCCGGGCCGAACGCCAAGCGGGTCTGCAACGCCACCTATGTGCAGGAATTCCGCCCCAGCGGCACCGTCATCGTGCCGCGCATGAACTGCTTCTGGACCCGCGGTTGAGTTCGTCTTGGCCGGCGATGCCTATCGTTCGTCATGCCCGGACTTGTTCCGGGCATCCGCGCCTCTGCGGCGCGGCATAGGCGTGGATGGCCGGGACGAGCCCGGCTATGACATTCAATAAGTTATTAATGCCGGAAATGCCGGACGCCGGTGAACACCATGGCGATGCCGGCGTCGTCGGCCGCCTTGATCACCTCGTCGTCGCGCACCGAGCCGCCCGGCTGGATCACCGCGGTGGCGCCGGCTTCGATGGCCACCAGTAATCCATCTGCGAACGGGAAGAAGGCGTCGGAGGCGACGACCGAACCCTTCGTCATCGGGGCGGCGAGCTTCAACTCGTCGGCGGCGTCCTGCGCCTTGCGTGCGGCGATGCGCGCGGAGTCGATGCGGCTCATCTGTCCCGCGCCGATTCCGACGGTGGCGAGATCCTTTGCATAGACGATGGTGTTGGACTTCACATGCTTGGCGACGCGGAAAGCGAATTGCAGGTCGCGCAGTTCGGCTTCGCTGGGCTGCCGCTTGGTAACGGCCTTGAGCACCAAATCATCGACCACGGCATTGTCGCGCGACTGCACCAGCAGGCCGCCGGCGACCGACTTGTAGGTCAATCCCGCCGCGCGCGGATCGGGCAGCGCGCCCGCGAGCAGCAGCCGCAAGTTCTTCTTCGCCGCGACGATCGCGATCGCCTCGTCGGTGGCGTCCGGCGCGATGATCACTTCGGTAAAAATCTCGGTGATGGCGCGGGCGGCGTCGGCTTCCAGCGAGCGGTTCAGCGCGACGATGCCGCCGAACGCCGAGGTGGAATCGCAGGCCAGCGCGCGGCGATAGGCTTCGACCATCGAGGCGCCCTCGGCGACGCCGCAGGGATTGGCGTGCTTGACGATGACGCAGGCCGCGGTGCGCTTGGCATCGAACTCGCCGATGCATTCATAGGCGGCGTCGGTGTCGTTGATGTTGTTGTAGGATAGTTCCTTGCCCTGCACCTGCCGCGCGGTGGCGACGCCGGGGCGGCGATCGGGGGTGCGATAGAACGCCGCCGTCTGGTGCGGGTTCTCGCCGTAGCGCAGGCTCTGGATCAGCCGGCCGCCGATGCTGCGGAAGTCCGGCGCGTCGGTCTCGAGTTCGAGCGCGAACCAGTTGGAGATCGCGGCATCATAGGCCGCGGTGCGCGCATAGGCCTTGGCGGCCAGCCGCTTGCGCAGGCCGAGCGTGGTTGCGCCGTCATGGGCCGCGAGCTCGTCGAGCACGGATTGATAGTCCGATGCCTCGACCACCACCGCGACGTCGGCGTGGTTTTTTGCCGCGGCGCGGATCATCGCCGGGCCGCCGATGTCGATGTTCTCGATGCAGTCATCGTAGTCCGCGCCGCTGTCGACGGTTTCCTCGAACGGGTAGAGGTTGACCACCAGCAGGTCGATCGGCGCGATGCCGTGCTCGGTCATCGCCTGTGCGTGCTCGGCGTTGTCGCGGATCGCCAGCAGCCCGCCATGCACCTTCGGATGCAACGTCTTGACCCGGCCGTCCATCATCTCCGGAAAGCCGGTCAGGTCGGAGACATCCTTGACCGGCAGCCCCGCCGCCGCGATCGCCTTGGCGGTGCCGCCGGTCGACACCAGCTCGACACCGCGGCCGGCCAGCGCCCGGGCGAAGTCGATCAGCCCGGACTTGTCGGACACGGAAAGAAGTGCGCGGGAAACGCGGCGCGGATGATCGGTCATGGCTGAACGTCCCTGGAAAGAAGGCCGCCGCGTAACACGGTTTGCCGCAGCATGAAACCGCGGAATCTCGTTGAGAGCACTGTTCGCGGGGCCATCCGTTCGAGCGCAGCGCCCGCCAACGGCGCTCATCCCTACAGCGGCAATTCCGGCTGGCTGCGGGCGTTGCGGCGGGCGGAGGTGGCGGCGGGCGTGGTGTTGGAGCGGACCAGGCTCCAGCGGATCGAGGTGGCCTGCTTGGTGTTCTGCCGGATCACGATCTGGGCGGTGCGGCGCGGGCCGTCATTGCCGGCCAGGAATACGCTGTCCTCGAGCTCGACCTTGTCGTCGAGCGATTCGAAGGTCCAGACCTCGCGGTTCGGCAGCACCAGCATCACGCCACGGGCGTCGCTGAGCCGGCTCGCCTTGACCTGCGGATGCAGATGGAAGCGCACCGCGTAGTCGTTGTCGCCGCCCTTGATGCGCGCGCCCGGGGCCGGCGCCAGGGTGTCCTCGCCGTCGAGCCGGGTGCCATCATGCGCCACCATCAGCACCCGGCGATGCACCACGCCGAACTGCGGCAGATAGCCGTCATGCGAAGTGGTGAGCAGCGTGCCGTTCTCCGCGATTTCGCGATAGCTCTCGACGTTGGTGGGCCCGGACACGACCGGCGCGCCGCGCAAAAATTTCTTCATCGCGGTGCGCTCGACAAAGCGGCACGACGAGGTCTCGTGATAGGTCACGGTCGAATGCGCCGCGGTGCTGCGCGCAAAGCTGCGCCAGTTGTCGCGGCCGGTCGACGGCATGCCGCAATTAGTGACAATCCGACACAGCCCGGACGACAGTTCGAACGACAGGCATCCGGCATGGGCGTCATGGCTGACATTGGCCGGCGGCGGCGGGCCGGTGTCGATGATCAGCGTCATGGTGCCGGCGTCGAGCCGCTGGTACCCGGTGTGCGGCATGTTGGTCATCGGATTGCCGTGGGTGTCGTCATAGGCCAGCAGGGTCGCCAGCAGGTCCGACGGTGCGCTGCTCATGCCGTTGAACAGCGCGAAGCTGCCGTCGCCGTGCCTGAAGAACCGCAGCATCGGCATCATTCGGTCGATCGCGTTGAGCAGGGCCGGGGGCGGCGCGATGTTGCGCGCCGCAAAGGTCTGCCGCAGCGGCAGCAGGTCGATCATCAGTTCGATCAGCGCGCCGGGATTGCGCGAGATATGGCCGCCATCGGGCAGGATCTGGCGCTGCAACTCGTCCGACAGCTTTCGCGTGGCGGTGCGGATCTGGCCGGCCTGGTTGGCGAGGCACAGCGAGGCGTAGCACAGCGCGATCAGGACCTGCAGCCGCGGCACGCCGTCCGGAATGTCCGCCATGGTGTAGCGCAGATAGCGGATCTCGCGGGTCAGGCCGCGCAGATAGCGGCGATAGAACTTGCCGTCGGTGTCGCTCAGCACCAGCGGCGCCTGCGACAGCAGCGAGATCACCCGCCGCGCCAGCACGTCGGGCCGCCGGCCGATCGGCCGGTTGCGCGCCGGGTTGGAGATCCAGTCGTCGACCAGCGCGCGGGCATTGGCCCGGGTGATCGCGGTGTCGGCGGCGCGCAGATGGCGCAGCCAGCCGAAACCGAGCAGCGCCACCTCCCAGTCGTCGGAGGGCGGCGCGAGGTCGAAGATCGAGCGGCCGTGGCAGGTGACGATCTTGCCGGCGAACACGAAGCGGCCGGCATAGATTTCCGCGGCGCGGGTGGCGTCGGCGGTGCGCAGATCGTGCGGCGCGATGATCAGCCGGTCGGTGCGCCCGGGCCACAGCCGCGACAGCGCGACCGACCCGCCGGTGGCACGCGCCATCACGCTGCGCGCAAAGCGGCCCATGATGAGCGACGAGAGGCGTCTGCGTTGAGCCACCGACACGCCTGCTACCGGCCCTGATCCAAGGTTCGCTTCAATGCTGCTGCCCTTTGTTGCGAACTTCGGAATCAAAGACGTTCGGTTGTGTGAAAGCGATCTGCGGAACGGCGCCGTCGCGCGGCCGCAAATCATCTGAATCAAAACAGCTGCTGTTTTAACTCAAAATTCCCTGCAAATCCTTTTAAGCCGGATTTCGGTCACGGCAATCGCCAAAGGCTTCGCGAGGCAGTGTCGCCGCAGGCCGGTCAGCACCAGGTGCGGCCGCCGGTTCGCTCCGAAATCGGAAGCGCCTAGAGCGACTTGACCAGTCGGGCCGCGTAGAAGCCGTCGAGTCCGCCGAGCCGGGGGTCGGCATGCGGCAACTGGTTCGGCAGCGTTCGCAGGGCGCCGTCCGGGGTCACGATTTCGCCGAGGCCGGCGACTTCGGCCGGATCGATCGGCGACCGCCGGACGCTTGGGTCGGCGGCGAGCAGGGCGGCGATGGCGTGTTCGCCCTCCTCTGGCTCGAGCGAGCAGGTGCAATAGACGAGCGTGCCGCCGGGCTTCAGCAGCGCGACCGCGTTCCGCAGCAGCCGGCCCTGCAGCACGGTCAGCGCGGCGATGTCGGTTTCCTGCTTCAGCCAGGCAATGTCGGGATGGCGCCGCATGGTTCCGGTCGAGGAGCAGGGGGCGTCGACCAGCACGGCGTCGAAGCCCTCCGGCACGCCGGGCCATTCGGCGGCGTCGGCCACGATGGTTTCGGCCTCGAGCCCCAGCCGGCTGAGATTTTCCCGCAGGCGGGCCACGCGGCTCGGCGAGCGATCAAGCGCGGTGACCCGGGCGCCGGCCTGTGCCAGTTGCGCGGTCTTGCCGCCCGGCGCGGCGCAAAGGTCGGCGACCGATTTGCCGGCCAAATCTCCGAACAGCTTCGCAGGCAGCGCGGCGGCGGCGTCCTGCACCCACCATTGTCCGTCGTCGAAGCCGGGCAGCATCCTGACCGAGCCCTGCAGCAAAGTCCGCACGGTTCCGGTCGGCAAAACCTCGCCGTGCAGCCGCGTGGCCCAGGCCTCGGCGTCGGATTTCACCGTCACATCGAGCGACGGTTCGACGCCGAGCGCGCGGGCGATGTCGCTCGCGGTGGTCGCACCGTAGGTCGCGCTCCATCGCGCCATCAGCCATGGCGGCACGTCGAGCGCCTGCTCGGCGACCTCGTCGATCAACGGATGGCCCTCGCGCGCGCAGCGCCGCAGCACCGCATTGACGAGGCCGGTATATTTGGAAGCGCGCCGGTCGGACTGCGCCAGCCGCACCGACAGATCCACCGCGGCATGGTCGGGAACGTCCATCCACAGGATCTGCGCGGCGCCGATCAGCAGCGCGCTCTGCGCGCGCGGCGCGTCGGTCGGCACGCCACGGTCCATCAGCCGCGACAGCACATGGCCGAGGGTGCCGAGCCGGCGCAGGATGGTGGCGACCAGCCGGCGCATCAGCGCGCGGTCGCGGTCCGACAGCGATTTCAACCCGGGATGCGCGCCGGCGCCGTCGAGCTGCTCGTCGAGCGTGCGGCGCTTCTGCAGCACGCCATCGAGAATGTCAGCAGCAATCCGGCGCGCCGCGAGGCCGGGCACCTCGGGAGGCGGAGCGAATCTCTGAGCTGGCATGGGACGGCGTATCACATTGAAAGGAGAACGAACGCCGCGCGGCGCGCCGCGATCGCGACGAAGCCAGCGGTGCCATGCGAATATGCCAAATGTAAGAATCCATCCTATATGGACAGCCAACGCACAGCCGAACGAGGATCCACGTCTCCGGATCAGTTCGCTTTCATTCGACGGATGATTGCCTATGACAGACGATGCCTCGCCGCCCGCTGCGCCGGCTGCCGAACCTGCACCGCGAAAGCCGCTGACGCCGGAAGCGCAGCGCGCGCTGGCCGAAGCCGAAGCCCGCCGCGTCGCGCGCGCCGCCGAGCAGGCCGCGCCCGCCGCGAAGGAATTCCAGGGCCCGAAAGGGCCCGAGCCGACCCGCTACGGCGACTGGGAAACCAAGGGCATCGCGTCGGATTTCTGACGGCGGTGCCGGCTCCGCGCCTTGCCTCGCCATCCCGACTCGGCGTAGCCTAGGAATATGTACCCACAAACCAGAACATATACAGGACGGCGGCGCCGATCGCGGTTTTCGGCGGTGATGCCGTGGGTGTTCGTGTTGGGGATCGCGGCGGGGACGATGCTGCCGCTACGGCAGTGGGCACCGTGGCTGCCCGGGCGCAGCGTGCCGCAGGAATGGCAGGAGACCGAGGAGTTGTGGCGGCGCGCCGGCAATCCGGTCGCGCGGCATCCGGTCGACGTCATCCGCACCATCGACGGCGATACGTTCGAAGCGCAGGTGCATCTGTGGCCCGGGCTCGATCTGCATACACGGGTACGGCTGCGCGGCGTCGACGCGCCGGAGCGCAAGGCGGCCTGCGCCGAAGAGGCGCGGATGGCGGAAGCCGCCTCCGTTGCGCTGCGCGCCCTGCTCGACGAGGGCGAAGTGACGATCTCCAATGTCGGACCGGACAAGTATCAGGGCCGCGTAGTGGCCGACGCGTCGACCAAGCGCACGCCCAGCATAGCTACCGCGCTGCTGAAAAGCGGCCATGCGCGCAGCTACACTGGCGGCCACCGCAACGGCTGGTGCGGCTAGCGGCGGTCGGAAGATGTGCCACTGAACAAGGTCGTCGTTCCGGGCGCTCGCCTATTGGGAGTGAACCCGGAATGACGGCGCGCATCACACCGCTTCGGCGGCGAAGCCGAAGCAGGCGGTGCCGATCGCGGCGATGTGGCGCTGGTCGGTGCCGCAGCAGCCGCCGAGGATGCGCATCGCGGGAAACGCCCTGCGCAGCGTCCGGTAGCGCCGGCCGAGATCGGCCGGGTCGCCGGCATCCAGCGTCGTCGACTCGTCGAGTTCGGCATGACTCTTGGTCGAGGAATTGGCGCGGATGCCGTGAATGCGCTGTGTCCAGGCTTCGCCCGCCTCCAGTTGCTGCGCGAAATGCGTCGGATGTGCACAGTTGATCATGTAGTAGGCGGGCGAGGCGCCGGTGGCGCCGTCCACCGTCTCGATCGCCGAGCGCAGCGAGCCGCCGCCGGCGAGCCGTCCGTCGGTCTCCACGGTGAACGAGATCGCGCACGGCATCGCGACGGCCGCGGCCGCGCGCGCAATTCCGGTCGCTTCATCCACCGAGGTCAGCGTATAGGCCGTCACCATGTCGGCGGCGGATGCCGCGAAGGTCTCGATCTGCGGCCGGTGATAGGCCTCCGCCTCGGCGGCATCCATCCGGCCGGATTTGTAGCCGTCGCCGCGCGGTCCGATCGCGCCGCTGATCACGCAGCGCATGTCGGGCGTCTCCCAGCACGCGCGCAGTTGCAGTAGCAGATCGACCGCGGCCAGATTGATGCGGCGCAGCCCGTCGGCGTCGTAGCCGAGCTTGGCGCCCCAGTCGGCGTTGGCGCGCCACGTTGCGGTGTCGAGCAGGAAACCGGTGCCGTGACGGCGGGCGAGCGCGAGATAGCTTTCGTAGTAACGCTCCAGCCGCGCGCGGCCGTCGGCGCTGTCGAGCAGCACGAACGAGGCGAAATGCGGCAGGTCGACGCCGTCATGGAAGATCAGCGTGGTCTCGAGCCCGCCCTCGCTGAGCAGCGTGTCGCGCCGCTGCGGCAGGCCCTTGCGGTATTTCGAGGATGTGGTTTGGGACGTCAGATTGGATGTGGCATTGGACATGGTGGGTCTCCGAACAAGTCCCCGCCATTGCGTCGCCCGGCCGTGCGATGGGTTCGCCGCCATGCTGCAGCAAGTTGTCGCAGTTCGCTCCTCAGTCGCGCTTGTCAGCTGCTGCGAGGCCGAGCGCCTCGGCGATCACCCGGAACACCTCGGTGTTGTCCATCGATCCGCGTACCTGCTCGCTGCCGGGGCCTGCTGCGGTGAGGATCACGTCTTCGCCGGAATGCACGCTGGCATTCATCATCGCCGGCAGATTGCCCCGCCGCAGCACCGCGCCGGGCACATCCTTGTACTTGTCGTTGGCCTTGAAGGTGTCCGGCGTCTCCGCCGGCTCGGTCGGCTGGTTCGGATTGTCGAGTTTCGGCCGGAACGTCTCGTAGTGGTCCGGCAGGCTGGCCGAGAAGATGGCGAGCCGCCGGCTGACGTCGACGCGCGCCGGATAACCTTCGGCGTCGGGCGCCGGATAGTTCGGAAAGCCGGCCTTGTCGTAGACGCCGACCCGCTCGCGCAGCGGCGCGTTGGGAATCGTGGTCATGTCGTCGTTGATGGTGCCCACCAGCGCGTTGGGGTGGTTGTGGTCCGCCAGCACCAGGATCAGCGTGTCGTCGCCGCGCGCCTTCGCCCAGTCGCGCGCCTGCCGTACCGTGTTGTCGAACATGATGGTGTCGTAGACCGCGCGCTCCATGTCGAGCATGTGGGCGTATTTGTCGATCATGCCGGATTCCACCATCAGGAAGAAGCCGGCCTCGTGCTTCGACAGGATCCTGAGTGCGGCCTGCAATTGTTCGGTGAGGTCGGGCTGCTCGGGAAAGCGCTTCACGCCGCCGCCCTTGAGAAACTTGCGGTCGAGCGCACCGTCCATGTTGCCGTTGGCAAACAGCCCGAGCAGTTTCTGCGTGTCCGGCGCTGCGGCCAGCGCATTCATCTCGCCCGCCGTGCGGGCGACCGCGTAGCCGGCCTCGCGGAATTTCGCCAGGTAGTCGGTCTCGTCGCGACGCCTCGAGCCCGGTTCGGTCTTCGGCAGGAAGTTCGCTGCGCCGCCGCCCATCAGCACCTCGGGTTTGGCGTCGAGAAACTGCGCGACGATCTCATCATAGGCGCCGCGCCGCCGCGTGTGGGCGATCATCGCCGCGGGGGTGGCATCCTGGATCTCGGTGTTGCTGACGATGCCGATCGCCAGATCGCGTTTGCGCCGCGCGAGGCTGGTGATGGTCTCGACGCGCGGATCGTCGAACGGGCTGGCGGTGCGGTCGGCATAGACGCCCATCGCGTTCACCGCGGTCTTGTGCCCGGTAGCATAGGCCGAGGCCGCGTTGGCGGAATCTGTGATGATCGAATCCATCCCCGCGGTCGCCACCAGCGCCATCTGCGGCATGTCGTCGATCGCCAGCTTGCCGCGCGCCTTGCCCTCACTGATGCCCTTCGACAGCAGCCGCGCGCCGATCCGGTGCGCCGGCGACAGTCCGTCGCCGATCAGCAGGATGACGTTCTTCGCCTTGCGCGCCCCTGTGTCGTAGACGGACCAGGCAATGCTGCGGCTATTGGTGCCGTCGCTGACGTCGATGGTGTAGGTGCCGGGCTTCGACAGCCTGACTTCGCGCAGCAGAAGCGCGGACTGATCGCGTCCATCCTCGCGTGCGATGAATTCTGCAGCGCGGCCGAAGGCCGTCGCGTGGTCCGCGCCGTTGACGGTCACCTTGAGCTGACTGACGTCGGCTAGCCTGGGGAATTCGACCTTGAAGTCGAACGTCGCGCCGGCGAGAATTTCGGCGCGGTCGATCGGGTAGATGGTCTGGGCGGAAGCGGCGGTGGCTGAAATGAACAGCGCGGCGGCGGTGACGAAAGATTTGGTCATGGGGAAGCTCCGGAGCGGAGCGCGGACCGTAGGGTGGCATTGTGACAATTGCACTACAACGCCCGCGCAACAACGCCGTCATTCCGGGTCGCGAGCCGCGCAGTTGGTCTGCCACGGAACGACTGCCCTCGATGTCATTCCGGGGCGTAAGCCGAAGGCGCACGAACCCGGAATCTTGCGACGGTTACAAGCGGCGAGATTCCGGGTTCATGTCGCCGCTGCGCGGCTCATTGCCCCGGAATGACGAAGTCGCCCTCAGCCCTTGTCGTTCTCGAGCTTCGGAAGCTGCGAGCCCTCGCCGGCCGACAGCAGGCCGGCCTTGGCGTAGAGATTCAGCTTGGTGCGGGTGTCGGCGATGTCGAGGTTACGCATGGTCAGCTGGCCGATGCGGTCGCCCGGCGTGAACGGGGCTCCCTCGACCTTCTCCATGCTGAGCCGTTCCGGCGCGTAAGTGAGGTTCGGGCTCTCGGTGTTGAGGATCGAATAGTCGTTGCCGCGGCGCAGCTCCAGCGTGACCTCGCCGGTGATGGCGCGCGCCACCCAGCGCTGCGCGGTCTCGCGCAGCATCAGCGCCTGCGAGTCGAACCAGCGGCCCTGATACAGCAGCCGGCCGAGCTTCATGCCGCTCATGCGGTACTGCTCGATGGTGTCCTCGTTGTGGATGCCGGTGACCAGGCGCTCATAGGCGATGTGTAACAGCGCCATGCCGGGCGCCTCATAGATGCCGCGGCTCTTGGCCTCGATGATGCGGTTCTCGATCTGGTCGCTCATGCCGAGGCCATGGCGGCCGCCGATGGCGTTGGCCTCAAGGAACAGCGCGACGGAATCGGCGAAGGTCTGGCCGTTCAGCGCAACGGGTTGCCCGTCGACGAACCGGACGACAACCTTCTCCGCCTTGACGGCGCAGTCGTCGCGCCAGAACGGCACGCCCATGATCGGACTAACGATCTGAATGCCGGTGCCGAGGTCTTCGAGATCCTTGGCCTCATGGGTCGCGCCGAGCAAATTGCTGTCGGTGGAATAGGCCTTCTCGGCGCTCATCTTGTAGGCGAAGCCGTGCGCGGTCATGAACGCCGACATCTCGGCGCGGCCGCCCAGCTCGTGGATGAACTGGTCGTCGAGCCACGGCTTGTAGATCCGCAGCTCCGGGTTGGTGAGCAGCCCGTAGCGATAGAACCGCTCGATGTCGTTGCCCTTGTAAGTCGAGCCGTCGCCCCAGATGTTGACGCCGTCGTCCTTCATGGCCGACACCAGCATGGTGCCGGTCACCGCGCGGCCGAGCGGCGTGGTGTTGAAATAGGCGATGCCGCCGGTGGAGACGTGGAACGCGCCGGCCTGGATCGCCGCGATGCCCTCGTGCACCAGCTGCGAGCGGCAATCGACCAGGCGGGCCTTCTCGGCGCCGAACTCCATGGCCTTGCGCGGGATCGCCTCGTAGTCGGCTTCGTCGGGCTGCCCGAGGTTCGCCGTGTAGGCGTACACCCGGGCGCCCTTCTGCTTCATCCACAGCAGCGCCGCGCTGGTATCGAGCCCGCCGGAAAACGCGATGCCGACATTCTCGCCCTTGGGCAGGCTTTTCAGGATGGTGCTCATGGGAGGTCCGATCGGCTGGGGCGTTTCAGTGCGCGAATATCAAACTTCGTGCCGGGGGGCACGATGATTCATGGAAGGGGTCAGGCGGCCGGCGACGGACCGACGTCGCGGCCGCGCCATTTCTGTAGCCGGCGGTAGAACGGCCAGGCGAAGCGGGTCAGTGCGGCGTCGATCCGGGCGTCGGTGGTGCGGGTCGAGGGCCAGCGATAGAGGTAGCCGTGCAGCAGCCAGATCACGATGAAGGTGATCAGCCCGGCCGCGGCGACGTCGGTGAAGAAATGTCCGCCGAACGCCATCCGCAGCACGCTGGTGACGGTGCCGAACACGGTGGCGGCGACATAGGCCAGCGGCCGCCAGGCCGGCGGCGCCAGCGCGGCCGGGGCAAAGGTCCAGAATGCGGTGGCGCCTTCACCGGAGAAGAACGAGCAGTTGCGGTTGCAGGAGCCGCGCGGGTCCCACCACGCCACGAATTGCTGCGGGCCGCTGAACTCGGTCACCACGATCGGCCGCGGCCGGCCCCAATGGCTCTTGAAGGTCAGGTTGGTGAGGATGCCCGCCGCCAGCAGCAGGCTGACCAGCAGCAGCACCATCGGGCGGCCGGGCAGCATCAGCGGCTTGTCGGGGCGCGCCATCTTGACCACGAAGGCGACCAGGAAGGGCAGCGCGATGCCCCAGGCGATCCACATCGCGGCGTTGCGGAAGAATTCCGCCAGCACGCTGAATTTCAGCGGGAAGGTGTGGGTCACCGGATCAAAAAACAGCCCGGCCAGATACAGGTCGAGCTCGGGCCAGATCCCGAACAGCAGCCCGAGCACGGCCGACAGGGCCAGCGCGATGTAGAGTCCGGTTCGGTTCATGGGCGGGGGTTTAGCCGAGGCGGATGGCGATGAAAAGACGGCCCCGGTGCTGTTTCGAGCGGATCTACCGGGGCTGCGGCGGCTGCGGCAAGGGGTCACGCCGCGCGTGCCAGCGGCCGGCATTGCGGCCGGCAATCATCCAGTAGATGAAGCCGGCGACGATGCCGGCGCCGGTCATGATTTCCAGGTGGCGCCGGATGATGCCGTCGAACCGCAGCGTCGCCGTGTCGAACGGCACCAGGCCGAGATAGCAGGCCAGCCCGACCACCCCGCCGCCGATCGCATAGGCCAGCAGGCTGCGGATCGCGAACGCCTCGGTAATCGCCACCACCACCAGCGCCGGCAACAGCGCGAAGCCGGAAATGAAGACGAAGCCGAAGCCGAGCAGGATGTCGATTGAATTGGGATCGATGATACCGGGGCCGAAATCGCTGAGCTCGGGAAACAGCACCGCGAACACGACGATCACCCCGGCCACCAGCGAGGCGACGAGCGCGCCGAACAGGATGACGAACAGCCGCCCGATCAGATGCATCGAAGTCGCCCGGGACGCAGCCGCAACGGCAACTTCTCAGTCGTCATGCCGGGCCTTGTGCCGGGCATCCACGCCTTGGCGGAGTCAAAGGCGTGGATGGCCGGGACGAGCCCGGCCATGACGAATGGAGAGGGTGTGCGGTTGCTTTCGGCTGTCATGCCCGGCCTTGTGCCGGGCATCCACGCCTTGGCGGCATCAACGGCGTGGATGGCCGGGACATGCCCGGCCATGACGGCTTCCAAGTCGACGGGCGACATATCAATCCGTCATCGCCATCGCGCGCAGGGCGTCGCGTTCGCGGACGGAAAGTTTTTCGGTCTCGGATTTCAGCTGCCCGCAGGCGGCGAGGATGTCGCGGCCGCGCGGGGTGCGGACCGGCGAGGAGTAGCCGGCGTTGAAGATGTATTCCGAGAATTTCTCGATCTGGTCCCAGTCCGAGCACTGGTACTTGGTGCCGGGCCATGGATTGAACGGGATCAGGTTGATCTTGGCGTGAATGCCCTTCAGCATCTTCACCAGCAGTTTGGCGTCGTCGAGCGAATCGTTGACGCCCTTCAGCATCACATATTCGAAGGTGATGCGGCGCGCGTTGGAGGCGCCCGGATAGTCGCGGCAGGCCTGCAGCAGTTCGGCCAGCGGATATTTGCGGTTGATCGGCACCAGCTCGTTGCGCAATTCGTCGCGCACCGCGTGCAGCGAGATCGCCAGCATCACGCCGATCTCGTCGCCGGTGCGCTTGATGTTCGGCACCACGCCGGAGGTCGACAGCGTGATGCGCCGCCGCGAGATGCCGATGCCCTCATTGTCGGAGGCGATCAGCAGCGCGTCCCGCACCGCGTCGAAATTGTACAAAGGCTCGCCCATCCCCATCATCACCACATTGGTGACGAGGCGGTTGCCGTTCGGCGTGTCGCGGTCGGCCCAGTCGTTCAGCCGGTCGCGCGCGACCATGATCTGGCCGACGATCTCGCCGGGCGTCAGATTGCGCACCAGCCGTTGCGTGCCGGTGTGGCAGAACGAGCAGGTCAGCGTGCAGCCGACCTGGCTGGAGACGCACAGAGTGCCGCGGTCGGTTTCCGGGATGTAGACGCACTCGACCTCGTGGGCCTTTTCCACCGCGTCGCCGCTCGGCAGCCGCAGCAGCCATTTGCGGGTGCCGTCCTTGGAGATCTGTTCGGCGACCACCTCGGGCCGCGCCACGGTGAAATGCAGCGCCAGATCGTCGCGCATCGATTTCGAGATGCTCGACATCTCGTCGAAGGCCTGCGCGCCGCGGACATAGATCCAGTGCCACAGCTGCTGCACCCGCATCTTGCGCTGCGCCGGCAGCACGCCGATGGAGCCCAGCGCATCGGCCAGCTCGGCGCGCGACAGCCCGATCAGCGACGGCTTCGCCGGCGCGACATAGGTCTCGAGCGCGGTCTTTTCGAGCAGGGCAGTGTCCGAAGTCATCATCATTCGCGGTCCGAATTATGGAAGCCGTCATGCCCGGGCTCGTCCCGGGCATCCACGCCTGCATCGTCGATCACGCATAAACGTGGATGGCCGGGACAAGCCCGGCCATGACAAACGATGGGTTCCGTCGCTCATATAGCAAGCGAGCCCGCCAAATGCGACCGCTCAGCTGCGGCAATCCCGGGCCAGCCGGTCCAGCGCCTGCGACAGGCCCTTCAGCGAGAAGGTGTCGGTGGTCTCGGTGCCCTTGGCGGAAACGCCCTTGACGGTGACGTCGGCGGCCTTGCGCATCGCGTCGACCAGGCGTTCCTCCTCGGCGGCGTTCTTGATCCAGATGCCGTCGCCCTGGGTGTACATCGCATAGCTGCCGCCGCCGACCTCCAGCGTCGATTCCGAGCCGGGCTTCAGCGGATAGCCGATCATGATCGAGACTTCGTTGCTGACCTTTTCGGCCGGCCGGGTCGAGATGAACGCATAAGCGGGGTCGCGCGGGCGGCCCGGCGGGTTGGTCTTGGAGGAGGACGGCTTGGCCAGTGCGAAGCAGACCTTCTTGCCGTTCGGCGTGGCCGTATAGGCGCCCCAGGTTCCGAACTGGCCAATCAGCGTCGGCTCGGCGCTGCCGGCTGCCGCAGGCTTGGTCTCGGATTTCGTGGCCGCCTTCGGCGCGGCCTTGCCCTTCGAGGCTTGCCCGAGCGCGGCGGTGGAAACTCCGCCGAGCAACACGCCTGATGCCAAAATGATCGCAATTCGCCGCACGGACATGCCGGATGGTTCCCCCAATATTGTGACTGCAAGATGGCTCGGCGGCATTCGTAGCGAGCGTTGCTTAGCCGCTGGGACCGATTCTGGAAAGGCGACGGATCGCGCGCCCGGCCTGCGCCGCAATGCACGATTGTCGCGCGCGTCCAAATCCGGCATGAAGCGTCCCAACTGTCTCGATCCGAAGGTCAGGTGTCCGATGAAAGCCATGCTCTGCAATCAATATTGCGGTCCCGACGAACTGGTGCTGACCGATGTTCCGGATCCGGTGGCGGCGCCCGGCGAGGCGGTGATCGCGATCAAGGCGGCGGCGCTGAATTTCTTCGACCTGCTGATGATCCAGGGCAAGTACCAGATCAAGCCGCCATTCCCGTTCTCGCCGGCCGCCGAGGTCTCCGGCGTGATCGAGAGCATCGGCGACGGCGTCACCGACCTGAAGGTCGGCGACCGCGTGGTGGCCTCCTGCGGCCACAACGGCGCCCGCGAGAAGATCGCGCTGCCGGCGGCGTCGATCGTGAAGATTCCCGACAACCTGGATTTCGACCGCGCTGCCGGCATCATCATCATCTACGGCACCGCGCTGCATGCGCTGGAGGACCGCGCCAGCCCGAAGCCGGGCGAGACCTTGGCGGTGCTCGGCGCTGCCGGAGGAACCGGGCTTGCCGCCTGCGAACTCGGCAAGCTGATGGGCCTGAAGGTGATCGCCTGCGCGTCGTCGGAGGAGAAGCTGGAATTCGCCAAGGCGCATGGCGCGGAGCAGGGGCTGAACTACGCCAAGGAAGATCTCAAGGAAGGCCTGCGCCGGCTGACCGGCGGCAAGGGGCCGGACATCATCTTCGACCCGGTCGGCGGCAGCTATGCCGAGGCCGCGTTGCGCGCGATCGCCTGGGAAGGCCGCTTTCTGGTGATCGGCTTTGCCGCCGGCGAGATACCCAAAATGCCGCTCAACCTGGCGCTGCTTAAGGGCTGCGACATCCGCGGCGTGTTCTGGGGAGCCTGGACCAGGCACAATCCGGCGAAAAACCGCGCCAATCTGGAAAAGCTGGTGCGCTGGACCGCAGAGGGCAAGATTTCCTCTCACGTCGACCGCACCTTCCCGCTGGCGCAGACCGCCGACGCGCTCAAGGTGCTCGCCGGCCGCCAGGCCATGGGCAAGGTGATCCTGCACCCCTGACGCAGTTCGACCCGGAAGGGGGGCATCCCGTCCGGGTCGATGGAGGTCGAGAAGGTATAAGGCCTCGAAAGGTCTTAGCGTGCGGTCTCCACCTCGGCCGAGATCACGCAAACCTCGGTCGGGCTCTTGGTGCTGCAATCGATCACCTGCTGGCGAACCTGGGTCGGCCCGACATCGCGCTGGGCGCGAGGCGTGACGTTCTGGCTGGACAGCGAAGCAAGCGTGCAGATCGCGCCGAGCGGGATGATGAAAAAGCGGAAGCTGGGTTTCAACATTTCGATCACTCCTCGTTCGGCGTTTGCTGATGATCGGTGTAGCGGCGCTGTCTTTCAGGGTGATGTCGTCGAATGTTTCAATTGTTTCGTCGGCGTTTGCGGTTCGGTCAGACTGGCGCCCGCGGGCGCCGGTCTGAGGTGATCCGGCTCACGCCGCAACGCTGGCGATCCCGTGGCTTTTCAGCAGTTCCGCCAATTGCTTACGCGCGTAGAACATCCGCGTCTTCACGGTGCTCTGCGGGATGCCGATGATGCGGCCGACCTCTTCCACCGACTTCTCGTGGTAATAAACGAGGTTAATGATTTCCCGATGCGCCGGAGACAACCGGCTCACGCAGTCGCGCAGGATGGCGCTGGTGCGGGCACGGTCCATCGCGGCTTCCGGCGTGTCGGCGCCGTCGGCGATCTCCAGCACGTCGTCCTGATCGATGTCCTCGTGCTGGCGCTGGCGCAGCGCGGTCAGCGCCTTGAAGCGGGCGATCGACAGCAGCCAGGTCGAGACCTGGGCGCGGCCCTCGAACTGGCCGGCGGTGCGCCAGACGTCGAGGAACACCTGGCTAACCAGATCTTCGGCGGTGGCGGTGTCGCGCACCATGCGCAGGATGAAGCGATAGACCCGGACGTTGTGGCGGGCATACAGCGTGTGCATCGCAGAGCGGTCGCCGTCGGCAATTCCGAGCAGCAGGGACTCGTCGCTGATAGCCTGAGCGGCGGCGATGCCGTGACGGCCGGCGTCGTTAAGGGCAATGACGTTCTGCATGACTGGCTCCCGTTATCCACCGCAACGGCGGCGTCGTTGGGAGGATTCCTAGGCACCCCGCGTTTCGAGACGTCTGCGCGAAATCCCGAAAATGGTTTCATGCGGGAAAAGTTTTGTGTCGTGGTGTGTGATGCGACGACACATTGGACGGGATAATTCCGTCTCGCGGGCCCGGTGCGGCATTCTTCATACCGGTTCGCAGAACCGGGGGCACCGACGGCATCGTGTGTCATGAAGGGGCTTGTCCCGGCCATCCACACCTTTGATGTCGCGCAGACGTGGATGCCCGGGACGAGCCCGGGCATGACGAGCCAAGAGGTCGAGGTTGAACTACGCCCGCTCGCCGGCCGGCGAGAACAGGTAGCCGCCGCCGCGGATGGTGCGGATCACGGCCGGCTTGGTGGGATCCGGCTCGATCTTGCGGCGGATGCGCATGATGCGCAGGTCGACGGCGCGGTCGAAGGCTTCGGCGTCGCGCGCATTGGCCAGTTCGAGCAGCCGCTCGCGCGACAGCACGCGCTTCGGATTGGCGGCGAACACCCGCAGCAGGCCGAATTCGGACGCCGTCAGCGGATGCTCGTTGCCTTCGTCGTCGCGCAGCGCCTGCGCCTCGAGGTCGAGCCATTTGGTGCCGAACCGCACCAAATGATCCTTGGAGTCCTTGGCTGCCGTCGCCCCGGTTGCAGCGGCTGACTTTGGCGGCGCACTGCGACGGAGCACCGAGCGGATCCGCGCCATCAGCTCGCGCAATTCGCAGGGTTTTGCGATGTAATCGTCGGCGCCGAGTTCGAGCCCGACGACGCGGTCGATCGGACTGGCGGTGGCGGTCAGCATGATCACCGGCACGTTGGTGCGCGCCTTGAGGTCGCGGATGATCGACAGCCCGTCCTCTTCCGGCATGTTGAGATCGAGCACCACGAGATCCGGGACCCCACTCTCGATCGCGGCGCGCAGACTCTTGCCGCCGTCGCAAAGCGTCACCGTGAAGCCGTGCATCTTGAGATAGTCGCCGACCATGTCGCGCGCCGGCGCCTCGTCGTCGACCACGATGATATGCGGGTTCTGGGTCATGATGGCGGCGCCGATCCGACGGGCAGGCTGATGCTGAAGGTGGCGCCGAGGCCGGGGCCGGGGCTGTCGGCGCTGACATTGCCGCCATGCATGTCGACGATCTTCTTGACGATCGACAGCCCGAGGCCGGTCGAGCTTTCGCCGCCGGTGGGCTTGGCTGAGAGCCGCTGGAAGCGGCCGAACAGCCGGCCGAGATCTTCCGGCGACAGCCCGGCGCCCTCGTCGGTGATCCTGATGACGGTTTCGTCGTCGCCGCGGTCGACCGCAACCGCGATCCGGCCGCCCATCGGGCTGTATTTGATGGCGTTGCTCACCAGATTGTCGATCGCCTCACGCATGCGGTCGGCGTCGCACAACGTGATGTGACTGTCGGCAGCGGCGACCTCGATCACCTGCTGCTTGTTGGAGGCGAGCGGACGGTTGGCCTCGGCGACCTCGGCGACCAGCGCCGCGACGTCGACCAGTTCGCGGCGGATCGAGATGTCGAAGGCGTCCGCCATCGCGTCGGAGATCAGGTGGTCGACCATCGAGGTCAACCGCTTGGTGGCGTCGCGGATGTGCTCGACCTGGGTGGTGACGCTCTCCTTGGAGGCGCCGGCGCCGATCAGCTCGGTCAGCATTTCGGTGCGGCCTAGGATCACGCCGAGCGGGTTCTTCAGATCATGCGCGACGGTGCCGAGAATTTCGTTCTTGAAGCCGTTGGCGCGCTGCAGCCGCAGCCATTGCGCCGACAGCCGCCGGTTGGCGGTGCTGAGCGCCTTGGTGCGCCGCGCGACGCGGTCCTCGAGCTGGGTGTTGGCCTCGTGCAGCTGCTGGTACAGGATCACATTGTCGAAGGCGATCGACAGCCGGCTGCCGAAGATCTCGACCAGCGAGCGGTCGGTATCCGAGAGCTGCCGCTCGGCCTGCAGCAGCACCACCAGTTCGCGACCGCTGCCGGTCTGGACATAGAGTACGGTGCGCTGGTCGGCGAAGTCGTGCTTGCGGCCGCGGAACGCGGCTTCCACCATCTGCCGCAGATCGGGGTCGAGGCCGTTGGCGCCGGCCGCGCCGATGAAGCGGCTGTAGCAACCCGATCCCGCCAGCACCGAGAAGTCGTCGCCGACCACACCGCCGTCGCGCAGCACCAATATGCCGGCGCAATCGACGTTGAGCAGCGAGGCGATCTGCGTCAGCACGCCCTCGGCCAGCCGCTGCATCGAGCGGAAATCATACAGCGTGGACGCCGCGTCGATGATGATCTCGAGGCCGCGCCGCGTCTGCACCATGCGCTCGAGCTGCTGGTAGCTGCGCAGCGCCGCGGTCAGCGAGGTGAAAAGCTTGTCGGCGGTCAGTTCGGTCTTGGCCTTGTAGTCGTTGATGTCGTAGTCGACGATCACCCGGCGCTCCGGCGCCTGGCCGGGCTGCCCGGTGCGCAGGATGATGCGCACCGTCTCGCTGCGGATTTCGTTGCGGATGAATTCGACCAGTTCCAGGCCGGCGTCGTCGGTCTCCATGATGACGTCGAGCAGCACCGCGGCGATGTCGGGATGCGCCATCATCAGCACGCGGCCCTCGGCCGCCGAATACGCCGACAGGATCTCCAGCGACTGGCCGTTCAGCGTGTAGTCGCTGAGCGCGAAGCGGGTGCCCTCGTGCACCGCGGGATCGTCGTCGATCACCGCGATCTTCCATTTGCGGGCGTTCGCCGCCTCCGGCTCCGGGCCGGAATCTTCGATCAGTTGGAGGACATCGTCCTGGTCGGCCATTGCGCGCTTCCGTCGCTTGCTGGGTCTTCTGCTACACCGCCGGTGGCGGTGCGCGGCATGATAATGCGAAAAGTCGTGCCTTGTCCCGGCTTTGATTGCAGCATCATGCGGCCGCCGAGCTGCTGGGTGACCAGGGTGTAAACGATATGCAGGCCGAGGCCGGTGCCGCCGTCGTTGCGCCGCGTGGTGAAGAACGGGTCGAACGCCTGGCGTTGCACCTCGGGCGTCATGCCGGCGCCGTCGTCGGCGAAGCTGATCTCGACGTCGTCGATGCCGCGCGGCCGGGCGGTGATGGTGATCGCGCCGGCGCGGCCGTCGGGGAACGCATGGGTGGCGGCGTTGAGAAACAGGTTGGTGAGAATCTGGCCGTAGCTGCCGGGATAGCCGTCGATCATCAGGCCGTCCGGCACGTCGATGCTGAGCGCGATCGGTGATTTCTTCAGCACCGGACGCAGGCTGGCGATGATCTGGTCGGTCGCCTCGCGCAGGCCGAATTTGCGGCGCTCGGCGTGAGAGCGGTCGACCGCGACCTGCTTGAACGACTGGATCAGCTCGCCGGCGCGATGCAGATTGGCGACCAGCTGCTGGGCCGCATCCTGCGAGGTGCCGACGAACTCCTCGAGCTGCGAGCGTCGCAGCGGCCGGTCTGACGCCAGCTCGGCGGCGAAGGCGCTGGCGCGCCGCGAGAAGCTGGACGCCACCGTCAAGCTGATGCCGATCGGATTGTTGACCTCATGGGCCACGCCGGCGACCAGCCCGCCCAGTGCCGCAAGCCGTTCGGCGTCGATCAGGTTTTGCTGCGCGGCGCCAAGTTCTAGCAACGCGCCCTCGGCGCGCTCCTTGGCGGCCCGCAGATCGTCCTCGGCCCGCCGCTTGTCGAGCGCGTTTTCGCGGAACACCTCGACCGCACGCGCCATCGCTCCGATCTCGTCGCGCGCCGTCGTGCCCGCGACCCGGCGGCCGTAATCGCCGGACGTGATCGCGGTCATCGACGCCATGATCTGCTCCAGCGGCAGCCGGATGCTGAGCGCGATCAAGGTGCCGGCGGTCATGATAACTCCGAGGAAGATCACCGCGATCGACAATACCTTGCCGGAGATGTCGGTGAGTGTCCGGTCGAACGTCTGCTGCGCCTTCTGTTCGCGCTGCCGCATCTGCGTCGACAGCCCGTCGATCGCGGCGATGGTGGCGGCCTGGCTGGCGTCGATCGAATTGCGCATCAGCTCGGTGCGGCTGGCGAGCTGCTCCGACAGTTTCGTCAGGCCATCGCGCAGCGCCGCGGTCCGCGACTGCAGCCGCTGCAGCGCCATCCGCTGCAGATCGTTGTCGGCCAGCTCGGTCATCAGCGGGATGGTGCGTTCGATAGTCTCGGTGTTGCGCCGGGCATCCTCCGCGGCGCTGCTGGACAGCGACAGGTAGTAGGAATTGGCAGCCACCAGCAGCGCAGTGAAGGCCTCGCGCGACTTGCCGAGTTGCGGCCAGATCGGCGCCTCGCGCCGCGCGGTGGCGCCCTCGATCACCGAATACAGCCCCGCCATGTCGCGCGCCGGCGCAAGCACCTGTTCATCGTAGGTCTTCGAGATCAGGCCCTGCAGCGCCCGCAGGTCGCCGAAACCGTTGAGGAAGCGCTCGGTGACGCGCTCGAGTTCGGCGACCGAGCCCGCCAGCATCGGATCGGTCGACGCCCGGGTGGTGAGCGTGCCCAGCACCGCCTCGCGCAGCAGCAGGATCTCGGCGAACAGCTCCGGGCTGGGCTGGTTGATGTAGCGATGGATCAGGTTCTGCAGCCGCCCGGTTTCGCTTTCCAGCAGAGCCAGGATCTGGTCGCTCTCGCGGACCTGGCGGACATCGTCCCATGCGGTCCGCAACACCTGCGTGCCGCTCCAGATCAGCGCGGCAAGGACCAGCACCACCAGCGAGTTCAGCGCGGCGATCGACAGGATGCGCCAGCGGATCGGCACCGCGCGGACCAGAGCGACGCCGCGCAACGCCAGACCCCTGGGGGCCCCGGAGGGTTGCTCGGGCGCGTTCACCGGCGATGATCCGGGCTGTGGTGCGAAGGCGCGCGGCCGGCCCCGGCGGATCGATCGCCGGGCGGGGTGGTAGCGGCGCCGTATGCCCCCGCGCTGCTAACCGGGGCGTGGTACGCGGCGTCGCGACTGGACAGGGGCGAAGTCGTTCCCATAAAATCGGTTCGAAATTTCACATCGAATAATTTCCAATCTAGCAGATCGGCGCCGGAATTGGCTATCGGCAGCGGATGGCATTGCAAATGTTCAGGTTAATTGCGATTTCGCTGGTGTTGGCCATGCTTGCTGCGGTGGGCGCGGTGCCGGCCCGGGCCGCGACCGAGGTGGCGTGGTGGCACGCGATGTCGGGCGAACTCGGCCGGCAGGTCGACAGGCTGGCGGCGGATTTCAACGCCGCGCAATCCGATTACCGCATCGTTCCCGTCTACAAGGGCAACTACGGTGAGACGGTGAACGCGGCGATTTTCGCCTTCCGCTCCCGCAGCCAGCCGGCGATCGTCCAGGTCAACGAGGTCGCCACCGCGACCATGATGGCGGCGAAGGGGGCGACCTATCCGGTATTCGAACTGATGCGCGACGAGGCGGAGGCGTTCACGCCGTCGGCCTATCTGCCCGCCGTCACCGGCTATTACACCGACATCGCCGGCAACATGCTGTCGTTTCCGTTCAATGCCTCGACCCCGATCCTCTACTACAACAAGACGATGTTTCGATCCGCCGGACTCGATCCGGAAGCACCGCCGAAAACCTGGCCGGACATCGCGGTCACGGCAAAGCGCCTGCTTGCCAACGGCGCGCCGTGCGGCTTCACCACGGCCTGGCCGTCCTGGATCAATGTCGAGAATTTCTCCGCCTATCACGACCTGCCGATCGCCACGCGGTCCAACGGCCTCGCCGGGCTCGATGCGCAGCTGACCTTCAACAACGCCACGCTGGTGCGTCATGTGGCGCAGCTGGCCGAGTGGCAGAAGTCCAGATTGTACGACTACAGCGGCCGGGCCACTGCGGCGGAGCCGCGGTTTCAGAAAGGCGAATGCGGCATCTTCATCGGCTCCTCGGCAACCCGCGCCGACATCCGCGCCAATTCCAAATTCGAGGTCGGCTACGGCCTGTTGCCGCATTGGCCCGACGTCGCGGCGGCGCCGCTCAACAGCATAATCGGCGGCGCGACGCTGTGGGTGCTGCGTGGCCGGCCGGCGGCGGAGTACAAGGGCGCCGCGAAGTTCTTCGCCTTCCTGTCGCAGCCGGAGGTTCAGGCCTCCTGGCATCAAAACACCGGCTATCTGCCGATCACCCGCGCGGCCTTCGACCTGACCCGGGCGCAGGGTTTTTACGACCGCAATCCCGGCACCTCGATATCGATCGAACAGATTACCCGGAAGTCGCCGACGGAGAACTCGCGCGGGCTGCGGCTCGGCTCCTTCGTGCTGATCCGCGATGCCATCGAGGACGAACTCGAGCAGGCCTTCGCCGGCAAGAAATCCGCGCAGGCCGCAATGGACGCCGCGGTCGAGCGCGGCAATCGTCTGCTGCGGCAGTTCGAGCGTGCCAATCCTTAGTATCGCGGTCGCGCTCGGAATGAACCCGTTGGTTGCTCGATGTGCGGAGCTGAACCTCCCGTTGCGTTCTGGTGGTGCGTAGTTCGCTCATTGCAACTTGTTTGACGTTCGGTGCGTTGATTGGAGAGTGGCTGGAGCCGATTGCCGAAACCGGGCGCCCGATCGCGCCGTATCTGCGGCGGGACTCACAACGGGGCTTCAAATTGTCAGACCAACGCAAACATCCGCGCACCGACGTGGACGATCCAGCGCGGCTCTCCTTCGACGGCATCCACGTCACATGCGTGATCCGTAATATCTCCGCCGAGGGTGCTGCGATCGAGGTCGAGAATGCGGCCTACCTTCCAGAGCGATTCAAGCTGGTGACGCTACCGGACCAAGCCGCGAAGAATTGCCGCCTGATCTGGATCAAGACGGATCGCGTCGGTGTGGCGTTCGAGGATTGATCGGTCGGAGCCGCATCCCGACCTTCGCGCGCAGATCTCAAACGGGCGCGGACGCTGGGTCGCAGGCGAGGCCCCGCAAACCTGAACTATAATTCTTGCCATCCCTAATTACGGCAAACTATGGTGCATGGTCTCCGGGCAAACCGGGGGCCGGACGACGTGACGGACAGGTTCGCCTGGACGAATGCCGCGTCATGCCGTCAGTGCAATCAGAACACCGTCGTCAGGGAGAGCCACAGATGTCCGACCTCCGTCGATTGCCGCCGATATCGCGCCGCACCTTGCTGTCCGGCGCGGCCGGCGCCGCCACGCTCGCCGTCGCCTCGCCGTTTCGCGCGCCCGCGATCGCGCAGGGCGCGCCGCTCAAGGTCGGGCTGATGCTTCCCTACACCGGCACGTTCGCGAAGCTCGGGCAGTTCATCGACGACGGCTTCAAGCTCTATGTCGAGCAGAACGGCGGCAAGCTCGGCGGCCGTGCTGTCAGCTTCGTGCAGGTCGACGACGAGTCCAAGCCGGAGGCGGCGACCGACAACATGAACCGGCTGGTCGGCCGCGAGAAGGTCGACGTCGTGATCGGCACCGTGCATTCCGGCGTGGCGATGGCAATGGTCAAGGTCGCGCGCGACACCAAGACCATGCTGATCATTCCGAATGCCGGCGCCAATGACGCCACCGGCCCGGCCTGCGCGCCGAACATCTTCCGCACCTCGTTCTCCAACTGGCAGACCACCTATCCGATGGGCAAGGTGATGGCCGATGCCGGCTTGAAGAACGTCGTCACCATCACCTGGCGCTACACCGCCGGCGCCGAGATGGTCGGCGCATTCGCGGAGAACTTCACCAAGAACGGCGGCAAGATCGTCGAGGATCTGACGCTGCCGTTCCCGGAGGTCGAATTCCAGGCGCTGATCACCCGCATCGCGTCGCTGAAGCCGGACGCGGTGTTCTCGTTCTTCGCCGGCGGCGGCGCGGTGAAATTTGTCAAGGACTACGCAGCCGCCGGGCTGAACAAGACCATCCCGCTGTATGGCGCGGGCTTCCTGACCGACGGCACCATCGAGGCGCAGGGCGAGGCGGCCAACGGCATCAAGACCACGCTGCATTACGCCGACAATCTGCTGAACCCGGCCAACGTCGCGTTCCTCAAGGCGTTCAAGGCGAAGACCGGCAAGGACGGCGACATCTACGCGGTGCAGGGCTTCGATGCCGGCGCGCTGCTGAACATCGGGCTCGGCGCGGTCGGCGGCGACGCCGCGGCGCGCGACAAGATGATCGCGGCGATGGCCGCCGCCAAGATCGATTCACCGCGCGGGCCGCTGTCGTTCAACAAGGCGCACAATCCGATCCAGAACATCTATCTGCGCGAGGTCAAGAACGGCAAGAACGAGATGGTCTCGATCGCCCAGGCCGACGTCGACGATCCCGCCCGCGGCTGCCGGATGACGTGAGGAGAGGCCGTGACGGCCTGATATGCGAACGTTCGGCGTTGTTGTAACGCATGTCGCTCTGCTTCAATGATCGCCGCACTGCTTCAAAGTTCGTCATGGCCGGGCTTGACCCGGCCATCCATCCCTCTGCAATGAATGCCTTCGGCGATGGATTGCCGGGCTTTCGCCGCGCCGGAGGGGCTACGGCCCCGCAGGCGGGTCAAGCCCGGCAGTGACGCAGAGAATGCAGAGGGCCGCAATGAACGACCGCCGTCATTCCGGGGCGCGAGCTCTCGCGAGCGAACCCGGAATCTCGCGCCAGAAACAAGCTGCGAGATTCCGGGTTCGCCCGCAGCTTCGCTGCGGCCGCCCCGGAATGACGGCCCCGTTGACATCGGAACGCGCTGAATGGACCTGATCACCTTCGCCGTGCAGCTCTTGAACGCGATCCAGTACGGCATGGTGCTGTTTCTCGTCGCCAGCGGATTGACGCTGGTGTTCGGCATCCTCGGCGTCATCAACCTCGCGCACGGCGCGTTCTATATGCTCGGCGCCTACCTCGCCTATTGGATTGCGGCGATGACCGGCAACTTTCTGGTCGCGCTGGTCGGCGGCGTGGCGATCGCCTTCGTGCTCGGCCTGCTGCTGGAGAACGTGTTCATCCGCCGGCTGTACGGCCGCGATCACCTTGCGCAGGTGCTGCTGTCGTTCGGCCTGATTCTCGTCATCGACGAGGTGCGACAGATCCTGTTCGGCAAGGATGTCCACGCGGTCGCGCCGCCGGCCTGGCTGTCCGGCTCGATCCAGCTCACCGACAACCTGTCCTATCCGGTCTATCGCCTGGCGATCTGCGTGTTCTGCGTGGCCGTCGCGGCGGTGATCTTTCTCGTCATCACCCGCACCAAGATCGGCATGATCGTGCGCGCCGGCGCCGAGAACCGCGAGATGACCCGCGTGCTCGGCATCAACTACGATTCGGTCAACCGCTACGTGTTCGCGGTCGGCATCGCGCTGGCGGCGCTCGGCGGCATCGTCATCGCGCCGATCTCGACGGTGTATCCCGGAATGGGCGACGGCATGCTGATCCTGTCGTTTGTCGTCGTGGTGCTGGGCGGCATCGGCTCGGTGGCCGGCGCGCTGGTCGGCGCGCTGCTGATCGGGCTGACCGATACGTTCGGCAAGGTGTTCTTCCCGAGCGTGTCCAGCATCCTGATCTATCTGCTGATGGCGGCCGTGCTGCTGTGGCGCCCCAATGGCATTCTCGGCCGGCGGGAGGTGTGAGGTTGAAAACGCACGCTCCCCTCTCAGCCGTCATGCGCACTCCCCTCTCCGTCATGCCCGGGCTTGTCCCGCCTGCGGGGCCGAAGCCCCTTCGGCGCGGCGAAGGCCCGGGCATCCACGCCTTCTGTGCCTCGACACGTGGATGGCCGGGACGAGCCCGGCCATGACGAACGAGAGGTCGGGAAAGAATTGGCTGATTGCCGCGCTGTGCCTCGCCGCCGCCATCTCATTGCCGTTCGTGGTGCCGACCTACTATGTGCAGTTCGCCGGCAAGGCGCTGATCATGGGCATCCTGGCGATGGCGCTGAATTTCGTGGTCGGGCAGGGCGGGATGGTGTCGCTGTGCCACGCTGCGTTCTTCGGCCTCGCCGGCTACATGCTGGCGATCATGTCGCCGAAATACGACCCGGCGTCGTTCCTGCTGACCTTTCCGCTGGCGGTGCTGGCGGCTGCGCTGGCCGCGCTGGTGATCGGCGCGCTGGCGCTGCGCACGCGCGGCATCTACTTCATCATGGTCACGCTGGCCTTCGGCGAGATGCTGTTCTTCTTCTTCCACGATACGAAAGTCGCCGGCGGCTCGGACGGCGCCTACATCAACATCAAGCCGGAGCTGTCGATCGCCGGCCGGCCGTTGCTCGATCTCGACAATCCGGTGGCGTTCTATTTCGTGGTGCTGGCGGTGGTGGTCGGCACCATCGCGCTGCTGACCATGCTGGTGCGCTCGCCGTTCGGCCACGCGCTGGCGGCGGCGCGCGACAACGAGCGGCGCGCGCGCTCGCTCGGCTTTCCGATCTTCCGCATCCGGCTCACCGCCTTCGTAATCTCCGGCGCGCTCGCCGGTGCGTCCGGCTATCTCGCCGCGGTGCAGTTCGGCTTCGTCGCGCCGCAGATGCTGGGCTGGCACCAGTCCGCCACCGTGCTGGTGATGGTGCTGATCGGCGGGCTCAGCACCGTCACCGGCCCGCTGCTCGGCGCGCTGGTGCTGATCGGGCTGGAAGAAGTGCTGAAGGCCCACCTCGAACATTGGAAGCTCGCCGAAGGCCTGATCGTGATCGCGATCGTGCTGGCGCTGCCGAACGGCATTCGCCAGCTGTGGCCGATGATTTTTGGCGCGCGCGAAGAGGAAACGAGGCCGGTCGGATCGAAGCCAGCGCCGGAGGCCGGTCATGGCTGAGATCGCATTGCGCGCCAGCGGCCTGTGCAAGCAGTTCGGCGGCGTCCGCGCCGTGGCCGACGTCGCGATCGACGTCCATGCCGGCGAGGTCCACGCCGTGATCGGCCCCAACGGCGCCGGCAAGTCGACGCTGATCAATCTGCTGTCCGGCGAGTTGTTTGCAAACGCCGGCAGCATCACGCTCGGCGGCCACGACATCACCCGGCTGGCGCCGGACCGCCGCGCCCATGCCGGCCTCGGCCGCGCCTATCAGAAGACCACGATCTTCCATCGCTTCACCGTGCACGAAAACGTCCGCCTCGCCGCGCAGGCGCGCGCATCGAGACCGCTGCGGATGTTCGGCGGCGTGCAATCCGACGAGGCGGTCCGCAGCCGCACGAACGATGCGATCGCAAGAGCCGGGCTCGCTCACCGCCATCAGACCGTCGCCCAACAGCTCAGCCACGGCGAACAGCGCCAGCTCGAGATCGCGATGGTGCTCGCCACCGATCCGAAGATCATCCTGCTCGACGAGCCGCTCGCCGGCATGGGCCAGTCCGAAGCGCGCGATGTGATCGGACTGATCGCGACGCTGAAGATCGGCCGCGCGGTGCTGATCGTCGAGCACGACATGGACGCGGTTTTCGAACTGGCCGACCGTCTGACCGTCATGCATGACGGCCATGTCATCGCCACAGGTCTGCCGCAGGATGTCCGCATCGATCCGGCGGTCCGCGAGGCCTATCTCGGCAGCGACGGAGAGCCGTCGTGAGCGGACTTCTGCGGGTCGAGCGGCTGCAGGCGTTCTACGGCGCCAGCCAGATCCTGCACGGCATCGATCTCGCCATCGCGCCGGGCGAGCAGGTCGCCCTGATCGGCCGCAACGGCATGGGCAAGACCACGCTGCTGCGCTCGCTGATGGGGCTGGTTCCGGATTGCCGCGGCGAACGCAGCTTCCGCGGCGCCGACATCGCCCGTGAGGCACCCGAGGCGATCGCGCGGCGCGGCGTGGCGCTGGTGCCGGAGGGCCGCGGCATCTTCGGCGCGCTGTCGGTGGTCGAGAACTTGACGATGGCTGCGCGGCCCGGCGCCGACGGCCGCCAGACCTGGACGTTGCCGCGGATCTTCGAACTGTTTCCGCGGCTGCATCAGCGCCGCCGCAATGGCGGCCATCAATTGTCCGGCGGCGAGCAGCAGATGCTGACGATCGGCCGTGCGCTGATGACCAATCCCGACCTGATCCTGATCGACGAGGCCACCGAGGGCCTCGCCCCGCTGGTGGCGCAGCAGATCTGGCAGACGCTCGGCATCATCAAGGCCGAGGGCGTCGCCACGCTGGTGGTCGACAAGGATTTCCGCAGCCTGTCGAGCATCGCCGACCGCGCCGTGCTGCTGTCGAAGGGCACCGTCGTGTTCGACGGTGCCCCCGCATCGCTGGCCGCCGAACCGGCGCTGCTGGAGCGGCACCTCGGCGTGTAGCAGGCGTTTGGCTAGCCCGCCGCATCGTCTTCGATGATCGGCCCGAACAGCTGCCAGCGTTCGCCGTCGAACCGCATCATCTGCATCTGCTTGTTGATGCGATAGTCGGTCGGCGAGGTGGTAACGCTCATGCCCGGCAGCGACAGGCTGCCGACGAAGCCCTTCAGCGAGGTGGTCTGCTTCATCACGTTCTCGCGGCTGAGGTCGTCGCCGCACTGCTTCAGGATGTGCACCAGCAGCTCGGCATTGCCGTAGCCGTAGGTGTTGAGCGTGTTCATCTTGTCGCCTTCCGGATAGTACTTGTCCATGAAGTCGAAATAGGCCTTCACGCCGGGATCGTTCGCCCATTGCGGGTCGGACGGGTCCTTGCCGTAATTGGTGCTGATGATGCCCTTGGAGTTTTCCAGCCCCGCCGGCTTCAGTGTCGCCGACACCGGGCTCGCATTGATGTCGAGGATGTGCACCGGCTTCCAGTCGAGGTCGGCTGCCTTCTTGATCGCCTGCGCGGCGAATTTCGGCGTCGAGGCGTTGAACAGCAGGTCGACGCCCATCGACTTCAGCTTGACGATCTGCGAGTCGATGGTGGGGTCGGAGAGTTCGTAGGACACCTCGGCGACGATCATGCTCTTGGCCTTGTCGCCAAGCCCCTGCCTCATGCCGGTGACGTAGTCGCGGCCGAGATCGTCGTTCTGGTAGAAGATCCCGATCTTCGCGTTGGGGTGGTTTTTCAGGATGTAGCGGGCATAGATCCGCGCTTCGGTCTGGTAGTTCGGGTTGTAGCCGATGGTCCAGGGGAAGTTCTGCGGATCCGCGAACCGCGTCGCACCGGTGGCGGCGAGCAGTTGCGGGACTTTCTTCTGGTTCAGGTATTTCTGAACGGCGGCGTTGGACGGCGTGCCGATGATCTGGAAGGTCAGCAGAACCTCATCGGACTCGACCAGCTTGCGGACCTGCTCGACGGCCTTCGGCGGCGAATAGGCGTCGTCGTACTGGATCAGGTTGAGCTTGCGGCCGTTGATGCCGCCCTGGTCGTTGATCATCTTGAAATAGGCGGCCTGGGTCTTGCCGATCGAGGCGTAGGCCGAGGCAGGGCCGGAGAACGGCACAGTCTGACCGATCTTGATCTCGGTGTCGCTCGCGCCGGGATCGTATTTCTTCTGGGCGAGGCCCGGGGTGGCCGAAATCGCAACGGCGGCGACTGACGCCGCGACAAGCTGAAGTAGTCCGCTTCTCATAACCGTCTCCCTGGTGATGACGGTCTTGTCCCCACAGGGCGCCGTCGTGGCGGGATTGTGACGCAGGGTATGGGCGAAGGCAATGGAAGATCAGCGCTGCTACACGGATTCCGGGTAGCCTCGGACTACGCGGCCGGCTTGGCGGCGGCGTCTGCGTTGGCGAGCAGATGGATCAGCGCGCGCTTGATCGCGGCCTGCCGGGTCGGCGCGGTGATCTGCGCGCCGAGCAGGTCGGTGATGTAGAACACGTCGCGGGCGCGCTCGCCGAAGGTCGCGACATGCGCCGAGGCGATGTTGAGGTTGAGCTTCGAGATCGCCGTGGTGAGCTGGTACAGCAGGCCCGGCCGGTCGAGCCCGGACACCTCGATCACGGTGTAGCGGTCCGACCACTGGTTGTTGATGATGACTTCGGGCTCGACCACGAACGGCTTCAGCTTGCCGCGATTGCCGCGCTTGGCCACCACTTCCGGCAACCGCAGCCGGCCTTCCAGCACGTCCTCGATCATCTCGCCGATCCGCGTGGCGCGGCGGCCCTCGTCCTCGTCGCGATCGTATTCGCGGCTGATCGCGATGGTGTCGAGCGCGCGGCCGTCGGTGGTGGTGTAGATCTGCGCGTCGACGATGTTGGCGCCGGCCGAGGCGCAGGCGCCGGCGATGATCGACAGCAGCCACGGATGGTCGACCGCGAGGATGGTCAGTTCGGTGACGCCGCGCGCCTCGTCGAAGCCGACATTGATCGCGAGCTTGGTGCCGGCCTGCTCGCTGGCGCGCAGGAAGCGGGCGTGGCGGATCTTGCGGGCAAGTTCGACCTTCAGCCAGTAGGCCGGATAGTGCCGCCCGATATAGGCGTTGAGCTCGGCCTCCGGCCATTCGGTGAAGGCGGCGCGGAACTCGCCCTGCGCTGCGGCGATGCGCTGCGCGCGATTGACCTCGGAGAAGCCGCCGGTCAGCGCCGGTTCGGTTTCGTAGTACAGGGTACGGATCAGCTGCGCCTTCCAGCCGTTCCAGACGCCCGGGCCGACGCCGCGGATGTCGGCGGTGGTGAGGATGGTGAGCAACTTCATCTGCTCGACCGATTGCACCACGGCGGCGAAGTTCTCGATGGTCTTGCGGTCCGACAGGTCGCGCGACTGCGCCACCGTCGACATCGTCAGGTGCTCCTCGATCAACCAAGCCACCAGTTCGGTATCGGCGGCATTGAAGCCGAGCCGCGGGCACAGCCGCCGGGCGATCTTGGCGCCCGCGATCGAGTGATCCTCCGGCTGGCCCTTGGCGATGTCGTGCAGCAGCACGGTGATGTAGATCACCGCCCGGTGCTCGGGCCGGATCTTGCGCATCAGGTCGCTGGCGACGGTGAACTCGTCGCGGCCGCCGCGCTCGATCTCCTGCAGGAAACCGACGCAGCGCAGCAGGTGCTCGTCGACCGTGTAGTGATGATACATGTTGAACTGCATCATCGAGACGATGCGGCCGAACGCGCGGATGAAGTGCCCGAGCACGCCGGTCTCGTTCATCCGCCGCAGCACGGTCTCGGCATTGTCGGAGGTGAGGATCTCCATGAACAGCCGGTTGGCCTCGGGGTTCTCACGCAGCTGCGCGTTGATCAGCCGCAACGATCGCGCCGCCGAGCGCATCGCGTCGGGGTGGAAGGCGAGGTTGTTCTTCTGCGCCAGACGGAACAGCCGGATCAGGTTGACCGGGTCGTGCTTGAAGACGTCGGGCGTCGCAAGGTTGATGCGGTTGTTGTCGATGACGAAATCGTCGCTGTCGGGCACCCGGCGTCGGGTCGCGCTCGGCCGCAGCTTGGCCATCATCCGCGACAGCGCCGGCGCCGGCTTGGCCTGCTGGTCCTCGAGCTTGGCGCACAGGATCGCGGTGAGGTCGCCGACCTCCTTGGCGATCAGGAAGTAGTGCTTCATGAAGCGCTCGACGTCCTGCATGCCGGGATGCGAGGTGTAGCCGAGCCGCACGGCGATATCGCGCTGCAGGTCGAACGACAGCCGCTCCTCGGCGCGGCCGCTGACGAAATGGATGTTGCAGCGGACCGACCAGAGGAAGTCCTCGCAGCGGCGGAAGGTGCGGAATTCCTGCGCGTCGAACACGCCGCGCTGCACCAGTTCGCCGGGATCGCGCACCCGATAGACGTATTTGGCGATCCAGAACAGCGTGTGCAGGTCGCGCAGCCCGCCCTTGCCGTCCTTGACGTTGGGCTCGACCAGATAGCGCGACTGCCCGGCGCGGCGATGGCGCTCCTCGCGCTCGGCCAGCTTGGCGGTGACGAATTCGGCGGCGGTGCCGTCGACCACCTCGCGGTCGAAGCGGTCGACCAGTTCCTGGTACAGCGCCTTGTCGCCGGCGAGGAAGCGCGTCTCCAGGATCGCGGTGCGGATCGTCATGTCGCCGCGCGCCTGGCGGATCGATTCGTCGACCGAGCGAGTGGCGTGCCCGACCTTCAGCCCCATGTCCCACAGGCAGTAGAGGATCGCCTCGGCGACCTGCTCGCCCCAGGCGGTCTGCTTGTAGGGAAGGATGAAGAGCAGATCGATATCGGATTCCGGCGCCATCAATCCGCGGCCATAGCCGCCGGTGGCCACCACCGCCATGCGCTCTGCGCCTGATGGGATCGGCGAGTGATACAGATGCCGCGTCGCCGCGGCGAACAGCATGCGGATCACGGTGTCCTGCACGAGGCAGAGCTGCTCGGCGCAACGCCGGCCGTGGCGATCCTTGAGCAGCACCGCCTGCGCGGTCGCCCGCGCCTTGGCCACTTCCGCCTTCAGGAGTTGCGCGACGGCGGTGCGGAAGACGTCCTCATGGCCGGCATGCTTGGCGGCAAGCGCGTCGATCTCGCCGGTGATGCGCGGCTCATCGAAGCGCTCCTCGGCGGCTGGCCGGCTCTGCGTCACCAGGGTGTCCATGACTCTTCGGATATCGGACGGCGTTGCGACTGTCACGGCGATTGTGACCACGCGCGCGCTGACGGGTGAAGCCAAGCTCTGACACCGGCTAGAACCAACATCGGCTGTCAAAATATTAGACAAAAATTGCCATTTTCACATTTATATAGACAGGTTCTGATCGCCGCGCCATTCTGTCCGGATGAACCAGACCGTCCGCAACAAGCCGACATTCTCGCCCTCGCCATCCGCGGAGGCCGTTCTGGCCGACAGCATCGGCGACGCGGCGTTTGCCACGACGCTTGCCAAGGGATTGGTGGTGCTGGAGGCGTTCAGGGCCGGCGCCACCTTGCTCGGCAACATGGAGCTGTCGGTGCGCACCGGCATATCGCGACCGACCGTCGCGCGGCTGACGCACACGCTCGCCGAGCTCGGATATCTTCGATACGACGAGACCATCGCCAAATTCCGCCTCGGGGCGCGGGCGCTGCGGCTGGCCCATCCGCTGCTCTCGGACATGCAGTTCCGGCAGGCCGCGCGGCCGTTGATGCAGGAGCTGGCGCAGAGCGTTCGCGGCACCGTCTCGATCGGACTGCTCGACGGCACCTCGGTGATCTATGTCGAGACCGCACGGTCCGGCGATGTGGGGCATGCGCCCGACATCGGCATGCCGATCCCGGTTGTGCAGACGGCGATGGGGCGCGCAGCCGCAGCGATCTTGCCGGCGGCCGAATCCGCGCTGCTGGAAGCGCGAATCCGGCTCGACGACGGCGCAGCATGGTCGGCGCATCGCGAACGATACGAGACTGGCATTCGCGACTGTGCGGAGCGGGGATTCGCCACCTGCTACGGAGAATATATGCCGTCGATCCATGCGGTGGCGGCGCCGCTGTTTCACGCGCGGGAGCTTCGCGAGACCTTCGCCATCAATTGCGGCATCCCGGCATTCCGGTTGCAGCCCGGGCAACTGGAATCCGATATCGGCCCCCGCATCAAGGCGCTCGCGGTCAGCGTGCGCTCGCTCGTCAACGAAGCGGAGCCGGTCATCGAAGTCCGCCACGCGCGTCCGGGGAGCCGGTGATGATGTCGCCCACGCTCCAGCCGGCGGGAGGCCGCTAGCATGCCCGGGCCGCTGGAGGGGCTGAAGGTTCTCGACATCGCCACCATCATCGCCGCGCCGCTGACGGCAACGCTGCTGGCGGATTACGGCGCCGACGTCCTCAAGATCGAGATGCCCGGGCAGGGCGACGGCCTGCGGACATTTCCGCCGTTCAAGGACGGCAAGCCGCTGTGGTGGAAGGCGGCCAACCGCAACAAGAAATTCGCCACGCTCGATCTGCGCAAGCCGGAAGGGCTGGCGCTGTTCAGGCAGATGCTGCCGCGCTTCGATGTGCTGATCGAGAACTTTCGTCCCGGCACGCTCGATCGCTGGGGCCTGTCGCGCGAGGAATTGTGGGCGATCCAGCCGCGGCTGGTGATCCTGCGCGCCACCGCGTTCGGGCAGGACGGGCCTTACAACAGCCGCCCGGCTTCGCCCGGATCTTCGAGGCGATGGGCGGGCTGACCTACATCACCGGCGAAGCGGACGGCGAACCGACGCATCCCGGCTATCCGATCGGCGATTCGATCGGCGGGTTGTTCGGCGCGGTCGGCGTGCTCGCCGCGCTGTGGAAACGCGCGCGCGATCCCGACGCGCCGGGCGAGGAGATCGACCTGTCGCTGACCGAAGCGACGTTCCGGCTGCTCGACGTGCTGCCGATCGAACACGATCAGCTCGGCGCCGTCCGTGGCCGGATCGGCAACGGCAACGGATACTCGGCACCGGCTGCGGTGTTCCGCACCGGCGATGAGCATTGGGTGACGTTGGCCGGCTCGACCAATGCGCTGTATGCCGCCAATTGCCGCGCGATCGGCCGGACCGACCTGATCGATGACCCGCGCTTTGCCGGGAACGGCCAGCGCGTCAAACACTCAGGCGAACTCAACGGCATCTTTGCTGCGTGGTGCGCCGATCACACGCTTGCGCAGGTACTCGACGCATTCACCACCGCGCAAGGCACCATCGCGCCGATCTATTCGATCGACCAGATCGCCGGCGATCCGCAGGCGAAGGCGCGCGACATGATCACCCGCGTTCCGGACGGGGATTTCGGCTCGGTGGCAATGGCGAATGTGGTGCCGTGTTTTGCGGTCGATCCCGCACGCGTGCGGCACTCTGCGCGCGACCTTGGACACGACAATGCCGAGGTCTACCGGGACTGGCTTGGCCTGTCGGAGCAGCAGCTTGATCGGCTCGTCGAAGACGGGGTGATCTGACCAGCACGTCTGAAACGTCCGCGCGATGACAAACAACAACGTCAGGCGCTTGCAAATGAAAGGGAGAAACCCATGACGGCAACACTCACCCGGCGCGATTTTCTCGGTACGCTGGCCGGCGGACTTTGCGCAGCGAGCGTTCCTGCGTTTGCACAGAGCGAATGGCCCTCGCGGATGGTGCGGCTGGTGTCGCCCTACGGCGCCGGCGGCGCGAGCGACATCTCGCTCCGCATCCTCGCCGAACATCTCGCTCGCACGCTCGGGCAGCAGTTCATCGTCGAAAACAAGCCGGGCGCCGGGACCCGCATAGCAAACGAGTCCGTCGCCCATGCTGCGCCGGACGGCTACACCGTGCTGTACGCCGCGGCGCCCTATGCAACGGCCGAAGCGCTGTACGGAAAGCTCAACTACGACCGCAAGGATCTGCAGCCCGTCGCGATGGCGGTGATGGCGCCGCTGTTTCTGATCATCAACGCCGAGGCGCCGTTCAAGACGCTGCCGGAACTGATCGCCTACGGCAAAGCGCGTCCCGAGGGGCTGACCTTCGGCTCGCCCGGCGCGGGATCGCAACCGCATCTCGCTGCGGAATTGCTGTTCAAGGCAGCCGGCGTCAAAGGCCTCAACGTGCCGTTCCGCGGCGACTCCGCCGCCTACACCGAATTGCTGGCGGGGCGCGTCGACGCCACGCTGACGGCGATCAGCACCGCGCTCCCGCATATCCAGAGCGGCAAGTTCCGGGTGCTGGGCGTGGCGTCGGCCGAGCGCAGCGCGTTGTATCCGCAGGCCCCGACGCTGCGCGAACAGGGTTTCCCGAGCGTCGTCGCCTCGGGCTGGTACGGCTTTCTGGCGCCGGCCGGGACACCGCGCCCGATCGTCGATCGGCTGCAGGAGGCGATCGGGCGCGCGCTGGCCGATGCCGACGTCAAGCAGAAGCTGCTGGTGCAGGGCCTCGATGTGCGCAGCGGAAGCGCCGCCGAATTCGGTCAGTTCATCAATGACGAAACCAGCAAGTGGAGCGAGGTTATCCGCGAGGCTGGTCTGAAAGGCGACTGATCAGCAGATCCATGCTGCTTTCGCGGGCGATGCAGGCAACCTGTCCTCGAAAAGGCACCAGGGCAGCAGCTATTTTCTCGTTGACGCTGCTGCTAACTATTTGAAATAGATAGCCCTTCTTGCGGACAGGCGTTTGGCTCTGCAAACAGGGGATGTATCATGTTGAAGCTGTTCTGGCGCTGGGCGGGCGCGGCGATCATCGCAGCGGCGCTGCCGGGCGCGGCGCTCGCTGCCGATCCGCTCAAGGAAATCCGGATCGACTGGGCGACCTACAACCCGGTGTCGATCATCCTCAAGCAGCAGGGGCTGCTGGAGAAGGAATTCGAAAAGGACGGCGTCAAGATCGTCTGGGTGCAGTCGGCGGGCTCCAACAAGGCGCTGGAATTCCTCAACGCCGGCTCGATCGATTTCGGCTCGACCGCCGGTTCGGCGGCGCTGGTCGCCAAGATCAACGGCAATCCGATCAAGTCGATCTACGTCTATTCGCGGCCGGAATGGACCGCGCTGGTGACGAGCAGGGACTCCAAGATTTCTTCTGTCGCCGACCTCAAGGGCAAGCGCGTCGCGGTGACGCGCGGCACCGACCCGCACATCTTCCTGGTGCGCGCGCTGCTCGCTGCCGGTCTGAGCCAGAAGGACATCACCCCGGTGCTGCTGCAGCACGCCGACGGCAAGACCGCGCTGGTGCGCGGCGACGTCGACGCCTGGGCCGGGCTCGACCCGATGATGGCGCAGGCGGAAGTCGAGGACGGCGCAAAACTGCTCCTGCGCAACAAGGACGCCAACACCTGGGGCATCCTCAATGCCCGCGAGGCGTTCCTGAAGGATCACCCCGATGCGGCGCGTCGCGTGCTGGCCGTCTATGAGGAAGCCCGGAAATATTCGCTGGCGAACTACGACGAGCTGAAGAAGGCCTTCATCGGCGTCACCAAGCTGCCGGAGACGGTGGTCGACAAGCAGCTCAAGGAGCGCACCGAGCTGACCCACAGCCGGATCGGCGCGCCGCAGCGCGAGTCGATCCTCGCGGCCGGCCTCGCGCTGCAGCAGGCTGGCGTCATAGATGCCAAGGTCGACGTCAAGGCCACGGTCGACGCCTTGATCGACGACCAGGTGCCGCTGCCGAAGAGCTGACGGTGGGCAAAGCAGCGGCGCCTCTTCTACTCTCCCCCGTGGGAGAGGGTGGACGCGCGTCAGCGCGGCCGGGTGAGGTCGGCGCTGACTCCGCGTGATTCCACCCCCTCTCCCACGAGGCAAGAGGGGGAGAGCGCGCCACCTTGCATTCCGCTGCGAGACCCGGTTTGGCTATGGCCATGACGATCGAGACATCCGCACTCCCGCGCGCCGAACCGACAGGCGTGCCGACGCCGCTGCCGGCATGGCGCAAATATGCGCGTCCGGCGCTGGGATTGCTGCTGCCAGTCGGGCTGGCGTTGATGTGGGAGATCGTGGTCGCCTACGGTCTCGCCAGCGGCCGGCTCGTGCCGCCGCCCTCGACCGTGTTCGCCACCATCGCGGACCTTGCGCGAAGCGGCGAATTGTCGGGACATATTGCCGCGACGCTGGGCCGGGTGGCATCAGGCTTTGGACTGGGCGTGGTCGCCGGCACGCTGCTCGGCGCCGTGTCGGGCTATTGGGGCATTGCCCGGCGGCTGCTCGATCCGACCATTCAGGCGCTGCGCGCAATCCCGTCGATCGCCTGGGTGCCGCTATTCATTCTGTGGCTCGGCATCTTCGAGACCTCGAAGGTGGCGCTGATCGCGGTCGGCGTGTTCTTCCCGGTCTATCTCGGCGTGATGGGGGCGATCCTGTCGGTCGATCGCAAGATCGTCGAGGTCGGCCGCACCTTCCGGCTCTCCGGCCCGGCGATGATCCGCCGCATCCTGCTGCCGGCGGTGCTGCCGGCCTATGTGGTGGCGCTGCGGGTCGGGCTCGGGCTCGGCTGGATGTTCGTGGTTGCGGCTGAGTTCATGGGCGCGTCCGAAGGGCTCGGCTATCTACTGATCGACGGCCAGCAGCTCGGCAAGCCGGCGCAGATTCTGGCGGCGATCGTGATCTTCGCGGTGCTCGGCAAGACCACCGACTGGCTGATCCAGATCGCGTCGGCCCCGCTGCTGCGCTGGCAGGACGATTTCGACCGGCAGCAGGACGCCGCCTGATGCTGCTGCTCGAACGCCTCTCAAAAACCTATCCGAACGGCGTCCACGCGCTCGAGGGATTCTCCGCGACCATCAAGCCCGGCGAGATCGTCGCCATCATCGGCGGCTCGGGCTGCGGGAAATCCACGCTGCTGCGCGCCATCGCCGGGCTCGACCGCGCCTCGACCGGCAGCATCTCGCTGGACGGCGCGTCGATCACCGCGCCGCACGAGAAGATCGGCATCATCTTCCAGGAGCCGCGGCTGCTGCCGTGGCTCAGCGTCGCCGACAATATCGGCTTCGGCCTCGGCCATTTGCCGCGCGCCGAGCGCGACGCCCGGGTCGCCGCCGCACTGGCGCGCGTCGGGCTGCCCGACAAGGCCAAGGCCTGGCCGCGCGAATTGTCCGGCGGGCAGGCGCAGCGGGTGGCGATCGCCCGCGCGCTGGTGCCGCGGCCGGAGGTGCTGCTGCTCGACGAGCCGTTCTCGGCGCTCGACGCCTTTACCCGCGCCGACCTGCAGGACCACCTGCTCGACCTGTGGGCCGATACGCGGCCGACGCTGATTCTCGTCACCCACGACGTCGACGAGGCCGTCGTGCTGGCCGACCGCATCGTGGTGATGCGGCCGCGGCCGGGCCGGCTGTTCCAGCAGATCGAGGTCGCCTTGGCGCGGCCGCGCGACCGCAATTCGCCGCTGTTCGATGCGGTGAAGCACCGGGTGATGACGGCGCTCGACCGATCGCTCGACCGCGACGTGCCGGACGCCGAGCCGACCCCCGCCGGCGAAGGCATGTGGTGGTGACAGCGCCGGACGGTTTGGCTAAACGACAGGCCTGACAGGGAGAGCGAACATGGATGCCGCCCAGCTGCGCGCCACGCAGGCGCCGATCAAGGATCTCTACAAGTCCGACCCAAGCGCCGCCTTCATCACGCTGAAGGCCAAGGGCTCGATCGACAGCGACGGCATCGCCTGCAAGGTCGAGACCGGCCGCCAGATCGCGATGGCCGGGCTGCATCCCAAGACCGGCGGCTCCGGGCTCGAACTGTGTTCGGGCGACATGCTGCTGGAAGCGCTGGTCGCCTGCGCCGGCGTGACGTTGAAATCGGTCGCCACCGCGATCGAGGTGCCGCTCACCACCGGCGAGGTGGTCGCGGAGGGCGATCTGGATTTCCGCGGCACGCTGGGCGTCGACAAGGAGGCCCCGGTCGGCTTCGCCGAAATCCGGCTGCGCTTCGACGTCGGCACCGACGCGCCGCAGGACAAGCTCGATCTGCTGCTGAAGCTGACCGAGCGCTATTGCGTCGTGTACCAGACCATCAAGAACGGCCCGAAGATCTCGGTGTCGATGCAGCGGGTCTGATTACTTCTGGCACTTCGGACACCAGAACGTCGAGCGGCCGTTCTGCACGAAGCGCCTGACGATGCCGCTGCAGCCGTGGGTCCGGCACGGCTCGCCCTCGCGATCGTAGACCGAGAACGAATGCTGGAAATAGCCGAGCTCGCCGGAGGTCTGGCGGTGATCGCGCAGCGACGAGCCGCCGGCGGTGATGGCGGCGTTCAGCACGGCGCGGATCGCTTCCACCAGGCGCGTCGCGCGGTCGGTCGGCAGGCCTGATTTAGTCGCCAGCGTCGCCGCGTTTCGCTTCGGCGACAGCTGCGCGCCGAACAATGCCTCGCAGACATAGATGTTGCCGAGCCCCGCCACGACGCGCTGGTCGAGCAGCGCGGCCTTCAGGCTGGTGGTCTTGCCGGCGCAGGAGCGCGCCAGCATCGCCGCATCGAAGGCGTTGCCGAGCGGCTCCGGGCCGAGGCCCTTGAGGAACGGCTCGTCTCCCATCGCGTCGCGGGCGAACAGCTTCATGTAGCCGAAGCGGCGCGGGTCGTTGAAGATCACGGTGGCGCCCGACGACATCCGGAACAGCACGTGGTCGTGGACCTTGTCGTCGTGGCGCGGATGATGAAACGCGCCGGGCGTGGTTGCGCCGCCGCCGTCGACGACGCGGAACGAGCCCGACATGCCGAGATGCATCAGCAGCACGTCGCCGGAACTGAGGTCAGCCAGCAGGTATTTGGCTCGGCGCGACAGCGCCGTAATGGTCTGGCCGTTCAGCCGCGCGGAAAAGTCGGGCTGAAACGGAAACCGCAGATCGCCGCGTCGGGTCTCGGCGCTGAGGATGGTCGCGCCCTCCATCGCCGGCTGCAGGCCGCGCCGGACGGTTTCGACTTCGGGCAATTCGGGCATGCGCTACGCCGCGGCCGTGTCGGCCCGGCGCTCGCTGAACACCAGGTGGTTGAAGAAGGGGTCGGTCACCGTCATGGTGGTCGCCCCCCACGGCTCCTCGATCAGTCCGGGACGCGCATAACCGTAGCGCTTCGACATCAGCTTCGCCTGGTAGCCGGCCAGTCCCGTCATTTCGATCCTGATCCTGGCGCCGGGCGAGCAATCGCCGTGGTGCTCGGTGAGATGCAGGATGGCGCCGTCCATTGAGACCTGCATGAACAGCGGCAGATCGGGCTCGAAGCGATGTTCGAAATCGACCGTGAAGCCGAGAAAGTCGAGATAAAATTCCCTCGCCTTGGCCGCGTCGAACATCCTGAGCGACGGAACGACCTTGCTGAAACGCGCGTCCATGGCGGACTTCCCCCTTAACCAAGGCCGTGCTTTGACCAAGGCTGGCCGCTGGCGTAATGCCTCCTTTGTAGCGCCCTCCGGGCGGCCACGCTATGCTGCGCGGCACAGGGATTTCGGGATGACAGGCATGACTGAGCCGCGCGACACCACGCATTTCGGCTATCGGGACGTTCCGCTGGACGACAAGCAGGGCATGGTCAACGACGTGTTCCACAGCGTGGCGCGGCGCTACGATCTGATGAACGATCTGATGTCGGGCGGCATGCACCGGGCCTGGAAGAGCGTGATGATTAATGCGCTCAACCCGCCGCGCGGCGATACGCCGTTCAAGCTGCTCGACGTCGCCGGCGGCACAGGCGACATCGCGTTCCGTGCCGCCGAGGCGGCCGGCTACGGCTTTCACGCCACCGTCTGCGACATCAATTCGGATATGCTGGCGGTCGGCCGGGAGCGCGCATTGTCGCGACGCCTCGACGACCGGGTCGAGTTCATCGAAGGCAACGCCGAAAAGCTGGCGTTCGCCGATCGCGCTTTCGACGCCTACACCATCGCCTTCGGCATCCGCAACGTGCCGCGGATCGATCTGGCGCTCGCCGAGGCATATCGCGTGCTGAAGCCGGGCAGCCGGTTTCTCTGCCTCGAATTCTCGCATGTCGACGTGCCGGGCCTCAAGGCGATCTACGACACCTTCTCGTTCAAGGTGATCCCGCAGATCGGCAAGGTCGTCACCGGCGATGCGGAATCCTATCAGTACCTCGTGGAGTCGATCCGCCAGTTTCCGAAGCCCGCGGTGTTTTCCGAGATGATCCGCAGCGCCGGGTTTTCGCGCGTGACCCATCAGCCGCTGTCGGGCGGCATCGTGGCGCTGCATTCGGGCTGGCGTTTGTGATCTCAGCGCTGGTTCACGCCGGACGTCTGGCCCGCGCCGGATTCGTGTTCGCGCGCGAAGGCGTGTTCGGCGTGGTCGATCCGGCCTTGGTGCCGCCGGCCGGACAGGTGGCGCTGAAACTGGCCCGGCTGATCGAGCGGCCCGGCGTCAAGTCCGGACCCCGGCTGTCGGCAGCGCTGACCCGGCTCGGCCCGGCCTATCTCAAGCTTGGACAATTCCTCGCCACCCGGCCCGACGTGGTGGGCGTCGCGATGGCGCGCGATCTGGAGAGCCTGCAGGACCGGCTGCCGCCATTCTCCAAGACCGAGGCGGAAACCGTCATCGCCCTGTCGCTCGAGCGCCCGGTGTCGCAGATCTTCGTCAGCCTCAGCCCGCCGGTGGCGGCGGCCTCGATCGCGCAGGTGCATCGCGGCGAGACCGAGCGTGACGGCGTTCGCAAGCAGGTGGCGGTGAAAGTCCTGCGGCCCAACGTCGCCTCGCGCTTCACGCGCGACCTCAGCGATTTCTTGTTCGTCGCGGAGAAGGCCGAAACCTATTCCGCCGAAGCGCGCCGGCTGCGACTGGTCGAGATCATCAACACCATGTCGCGCTCGGTGAAGATGGAGATGGACCTGCGGCTGGAGGCTGCCGCGCTGTCGGAGATGGCGGAGAACACCGCCGGCGATCCGGATTTCCGCGTGCCCTCGGTCGACTGGGACCGCACCACGCACAACGTGTTGACGATGGAGTGGATCGACGGCATCGCGCTGAACGATCACCGGCGACTCGCCGCCGCCGAGGTTGACCTGCCGGACCTCGGCCGCAAGGTGATCCAAAGCTTCCTGCGCCACGCGCTGCGCGACGGCTTCTTCCACGCCGACATGCATCCGGGCAATCTGTTCCTCGACACCTCCGGCCGGCTGGTGGCGGTCGATTTTGGCATCATGGGCCGGCTCGAGATGAAGGAGCGGCGGTTTCTCGCCGAGATCCTGCTCGGCTTCATCACCCGCAACTACCGCCGCGTTGCCGAGGTGCATTTCGAGGCCGGCTACGTCCCGGCGCATCACTCCGTCGAGAATTTCGCGCAGGCGATCCGGGCGATCGGCGAGCCGATCCACAACCGCACCGCCGAGGAAATCTCGATGGCGAAGCTGTTGACGCTTCTGCTCGAGGTCACCGCCTTGTTCGACATGCAGACGCGGCCCGAACTGATCCTGCTGCAGAAGACCATGGTGGTGGTCGAGGGCGTGGCGCGCAGCTTCGACCCGAAACTCGACATCTGGACCGTCGCCGATCCGGTCGTACGCGAATGGATCGAGCGCAATCTGGGCCCGGTCGGCCAGATCCAGAGCGCCGCCTCCGGCGCCGGCGAACTCGGGCGGGTGCTGTCGAACCTGCCGTCGATCGCCGCGCGGTCGACGCTCGTGCTGCAGCAGATCGAGGCGATGACCCGCAACGGTCTGGTGCTGTCCCCCGAGACCATCGCCGCGCTCGGCCGCAGCGAGCGGTCGAAGAGCCGCGGTCGGACCGTCGCGCTGTGGATCATCGCGCTGGCCATTATCGGCGTGCTGATCGCGATGTGATAGCATTGATGTCATTACTTGCTGTCATTGATGTCATCCGCTATATTCAAGGGCATGGCCAGCCTGACGATCCGCAAGCTCGAAGAGACCATCAAGGCCGAACTCCGGCTGCGGGCCGCGCGCAACGGCCGCTCGGTCGAGGACGAAGTGCGGGTGATCCTTCGCGATGTGGTCGCGGCGCCTTCCGATCGCCTCCCGGCTGATCGTGCCTATCCCGCGGCCGAAGTCTCGCCTATGGACGAGCAAGCAACTCCAGCAGGCAGCTTGCGCGTGACCCTGATTGTCGGCGGCGGCATCGCGGCCTACAAGGCGATGGACCTGATCCGGCGGTTGAAGGAGCGCGGCATTGCGGTGCGCTGCGTGCTGACCCGCGCCGCGCAGCAGTTTGTCACGCCGCTGACGGCCAGCGCGCTGTCGCACGAGCGCGTCTATACCGACCTGTTCGATCCGCAGAGCGAATTCGATGCCGGTCACATCCGGCTGGCGCGCGACTGCGACCTGATCGTTGTCGCGCCCGCCACCGCCGATCTGATGGCGAAGATGGCGAATGGCCACGCCGACGATCTTGCCAGCGCTATCCTGCTGGCAGCCAACAGGCCAATCCTGCTGGCGCCGGCGATGAACCCGCTGATGTGGGGCAATGCCGCCACCCGGCGCAACGTCGCGCAATTGCAGCGCGACGGCGTCGTTCTGGTTGGCCCGAATGCCGGCGAGATGGCCGAGCGCAACGAGGCCGGGACCGGGCGGATGGCGGAGCCGACCGAGATCGCCATCGCCGCCGTGGCGTTGCTGAAGCCGCCGCAGCCTCGCCCGCTGGCCGGCAAGCGCATCCTGATCACCGCCGGCCCAACCCACGAACCGATCGACCCGGTGCGCTACATCGCCAATCGGTCGTCCGGCAAGCAGGGCTTTGCGATCGCCGCTGCCGCCGCCGCGGCGGGCGCTGACGTGCTGCTGGTCTCCGGGCCGGTGGAATTGCGCGATCCCACCGGCGTGACGGTGCAGCGCGTCGAATCCGCGCGCGACATGCTGGCCGCCGTCGACGCCGCATTGCCGGTCGACGTCGCGATCTTCGCCGCGGCCGTTGCCGACTGGCGCGTGGTTGATGCCGGCACGCAGAAGATCAAGAAGACCTCGGCGGGCATGCCGCCGCTGCCACTGACCGAGAACCCCGACATCCTGGCCACGATCGCCAGATTGCCCGAGCGGCGCCCGGGCCTGGTGATCGGCTTCGCCGCCGAGACCGAGCATCTGCTCGACAACGCCAGGGCCAAGCTCGCGCGAAAGGGCTGCGACTGGATCGTCGCCAACGACGTCTCGACCGAGACCGGCGTGATGGGCGGCGACCGCAACACGGTGCACCTGCTGACGCGGGGCGCCGAAGGCGCCGAGCCGGACATCGAATCATGGCCGGCGATGAGCAAACAGCAGGTCGCGGTCGCGCTGATCGCGCGGATCGCGGCAAGGATCGGAACAGCAGATGAGTGAGACCAGATCCCTCGCAGTGAAAGTCGAGGTGCAGCAACTGCCGCATGCAGAGGGCCTCGCACTGCCGGCCTACCAGACCGCGCATGCCGCCGGGCTGGACCTGCTTGCTGCCGTGCCGGAGGGGCAGCCATTGGTGCTCGCCAGCGGCCGGCATGCGCTGGTCCCCACCGGTCTTGTCGTTGCCCTGCCGCCCGGCTTCGAGGCGCAGGTACGGCCGCGCTCCGGATTGGCCGCCAAGCATGGCGTCACCGTGCTCAATTCGCCGGGCACGATCGACGCCGACTACCGCGGCGAGGTCGGCGTGCTGCTGATCAATCACGGCGCCGAACCGTTCACGATCCGCCGCGGCGAGCGCATCGCGCAGATGGTGGTCGCGCCGGTGTCGCAGGCGGAACTCGTTGCAGTGACGACGGTGTCCGAAACCGATCGCGGCGCCGGCGGCTTCGGCTCGACCGGGCGTTAACCTTTCGTCAATCCGCGACGGCACAAATATATCGCATCTATTAGACGATGCGTCTGCCGTTCACGGTCTGGACTCTTACCGGCCGAGTCGCGAAGGGGCTAAAGTCGCGCGATTCGAAGAGCGGCGATCGACGTTGGTCGGGCGCCGTGCGGGCGGGGTAATTCATGTCAGGCGTAATCGCATCGATGCGTCGGACCTTGCTGTCGTGCACCGTGATGGTGCGCGCGGCCGCTTGTATCGGGACAGCCGGCCTGCTCGGAGCGACTGTTGTACCGGCGCGTGCCGCCGAATCCGCCTTGCCGCAATGGTCCTCCGACCTGCTCAGCGATCTCAGCCATCACGAGGCCGTCACGCTGATCGTCGCGCTGTCGGTGCTCAGCTTCTCCGTGGTGGCGGCCATCCTGCTGATGCGGACGCGGCTGCGCGCGGCGGCGACCGAAACCCGGCTCCGCTCGGACATTCACGGCCTGCAGATCGAGGCCGACCGCTTTCGCGCGCTGCTGTTCGCCGAGCCGCAGGTGCTGATCGCCTGGGCCGCGGGCGACGACCGCCCGCAGATCAGCGGCGACACCGCGCTGCTGATGAATCAGGATCCGCAGCAGGCCCAGCCGCAGCGCATTCTCGCCTTCGGCACCTGGCTGCCGCCGGAGCCCGCGTTGCGGATGGACCATGCCGTCGACGCGCTGCTGGAAACCGGCGAAGGCTTTCTGCTCAATCTCGGCACGTCTTCCGGACGCGCCATCGAGGCGATGGGGCGCGCCGTCGGCGGCCAGGCCATCGTGCGGATCCGCGAACTCAGCGGCCTGCGCCGTGAGCTGGCCGAGATGACGATGCGCTACAAGCGGCTGCAGGATGAGACCGAAGTGCTGCGCGGCTTCGCCGCCGCGGCGCCGTGGCCGATCTGGGCGCGGCGCGCCAACGGCGAACTCAGCTTCGTTAACACCGCCTATGCGCGGGCCACCGACGCCGGCAGCGTTGCGGAGGCGATCGACAAGAATCTGGAGCTGCTCGACAGCACCGATCGCGGCAATCTGGCCCGCGCGCTGAACGACAATGCCGCCTATTCCGCGCGGCTGCCTGTCGTCGTCGCGGGAGAGCGGCGGATGTTCGATGTGCAGGCCATGAAGGTGAACGGCGGCAGCGCCGGCATGGCGATCGATGCCAGCGAGGCCTCGGCACTGAGCGCGGCGCTGCTGCGGATGGCGGAGGCGCACCGCCGCACGCTGGACCAGCTGTCGTCCGGCGTCGCGGTGTTCGACGGCCAGCGGCGGCTTGCCTTCTACAACGACTCCTATCGCCGGCTGTGGGATCTCGACCGCACCTTTCTCGACGGCAATCCCGACGATTCCAGCGTGCTCGACCGGCTGCGCGCCGCGCGCAAACTGCCCGAGCAGCCGGACTTCCGCGCCTGGAAGGCGAAGCTGCACGAGGCGTATCACGCCGTGGAGCCGGAGAAGGACGTTTGGTATCTGCCGGACGGTCGCGCCGTCAGCATCGTCACCACGCCGAACCCGGAGGGCGGCGTCACCTATCTGTTCGACGACGTCACCGAAAGCCTCGATCTGGCGCGCCGTTTCGACGGGCTGATCACCGTGCAGCGCGAGACGCTCGACAATCTGGCGGAGGCGGTCGCGGTGTTCGGCAGCAATGGCTGCGCGCAGCTGTTCAACCCGCCCTTCGCGCGGCTGTGGAACCTGGCGCCGGAAGCGTTGCAGCGCCAGCCGCACATCGAGGTCGTGGAGCAGTGGTGCCGCCCCTTGTTCGACGACGCCGCCACCTGGCAGACCTTGCGCGACGCCATCACCGGCATCGATAACCGCGCGCCGGTGCCGCTGAAGCTGGAGCGCAAGGATGGCAGCGTGCTGGCCTGCATGACCATGCCGCTGCCCGACGGCGCCACCATGCTGACGTTCCAGGACATCACCGACACCGAGAATGTCGAGCGCGCGCTGCGCGAGCGCAACGAGGCGCTGGAAGCCGCCGACCAGATGAAGGTCGATTTCGTGCACCACGTCTCGTACGAATTGCGCTCGCCGCTGACCACCATCATCGGCTTCGCGCATTTCCTCAGCGATCCGTCGACCGGGCCGCTGACCGACAAGCAGGCCGAATACCTCAATTACATCACCACTTCTACCAACGCGCTGCTGGCCATCATCAACAACATCCTCGACCTCGCGACGATCGATGCCGGCGCGATGACGCTCAGCCTCGGCCGCGTCGATATCCGCAAGGCGATCGAGGCGGCGGCCGAAGGCATCCAGGATCGCCTGGCGCGCGACCATCTGCAGCTCGATCTCGATATCGCCGGCGATATCGGCGAATTCACCGCGGACGAACGCCGTGTCGTCCAGGTGCTGTACAATCTGCTGGCCAACGCGATCGGGTTCTCGCCACCGGAGGCGCGCGTGGCGCTCAGCGCACGGCGCACCGAACGCAGCGTGATCTTCACCGTGACCGATGCGGGCCCGGGCATTCCGCCGGACGTCAAGGACAAGGTGTTCGACTGGTTCGAGAGCCACTCCAACGGCTCGCGGCATCGCGGCGCCGGGCTGGGCCTGCCGCTGGCGCGCGCCTTCGTCGAACTGCATGGCGGCCGGGTGCGGGTCGATTCGGTGGTCGGCAAGGGCACCACGGTGACCTGCGACTTCCCGGTCGATCAGGCCCAGCGCAACGCGGCCGAATGACCGCGCCCGCGACATTCTCCGTTGCGCTCGGCAACGAGACCGCAACCTCACATCTGATGGAAGATCTCGCGCTGCTGATCGGCGCCGGCGATGTCATTACGCTGTCCGGCGATCTCGGCGCCGGCAAGACCGCCGCGGCACGGGCGATGATCCGCTATCTCGCCGGCGACGACGGCCTCGAAGTCCCGAGCCCGACCTTCACCCTGGCGCAGGGGTACGAGCTGCCATCCTTTCCGCTGGTGCATGCCGACCTCTACCGCGTCGAGCATCCCGGCGAACTCGAGGAGATCGGCCTGTCGCCGCTGCCGGATGGCGTGGTGGCGCTGATCGAATGGCCGGAACGCGCGCCCGATGTTTGGCCGGACGACCGCATCGACATCACCTTCAGTCACCGTCCGGCGTTGGGATCGAGTGCCCGCGCGGCCGAAATCACCGGCTACGGCACCTCCGCGGCCAAGGTGGAACGGCTGGCGGCGTTGCGGCAGTTTCTCGACCAGTCCGGTTTTATCGACGCGCGGCGGCAGCGCATGGCCGGCGACGCCTCGACGCGGTCCTACGCGCGGCTGATGCGTGGCGAGCAGTCGACCATCCTGATGAATTCGCCGCGGCGGCCGGATGGTCCCAGCATCTACGGCGGCAAAAGCTACAGCGCCGCCGTGCATCTGGCCGAAGACGTACGGCCGTTCGTCGCGATCGCCAACGGCCTGCGCGAGCGCGGCTTCTCGGCACCGGAGATTCACCACGCCGATCTGGAAACTGGCTTTCTCATCACCGAGGATTTCGGCAGCGAGGGCGTGCTGTCCGGCGATCCGCCCGCGCCGATGCCGGAGCGCTATCAGGCCGCGACCGATTTGCTGGCGACGCTGCACGGACAGACATTGCCCGGCACGCTGCCGCTTACGGATGCCGACAGCTACACGATCCCGGTCTTCGATACCGAAGCGCTGCTGATCGAGATCGGGCTGATGCCGGAATGGTATCTGCCGGATCGTGGCGCGACGCCGACCGAAGTGCTGCGCGCCGAATTCATCGCGATGTGGCGCGACCTGCTCGACCGGCACGACTCCGATGCGCGGAGCTGGGTGCTGCGCGACTACCATTCGCCCAACATCATCTGGCTCGACCAGCGCACCGGTGTCGCGAAGGTCGGGTTGCTGGATTTTCAGGACACCGTGATGGGCTCGCCGGCCTATGATCTGGTCTCGCTGCTGCAGGACGCCCGGGTCGACGTGCCGGAGTCGCTCGAGCTCGCGATGCTCGGGCGTTACGTCAAGGCGCGGAAGGCGGCCGATCCGGCATTCGACGCTGCCGCCTTCGCCGAACTCTACGCGGTGATGTCGGCGCAGCGGAATACGCGCCTGCTCGGTACTTTCGCGCGGCTGAACCGACGCGACGGCAAGCCGCACTATCTGCGCCACCAGCCGCGGATCTGGACCTACCTCAACCGCTCGCTGGCGCATCCGGCGCTGGCGGCACTACGCGCCTGGTACGCCGCCCATGTCCCGGCGCCGACGGGTTAGTTCCGCTTTTACTCCTTCTTAGCCATCTCGTCGTAAGATGCCGATCGTCCTGCCTTGACGCGGGGTGCCGCGACAATGGGGTAAGGCGGAGACGAGGATGGCGGGAGAGCGCGGGAAGGACGGGCGCGTCACCTTCGAGAGAGGGATCAGGGCCCATATGATGGCGATCGACGGCACCTGGCGCCGCGAATGCCTGATGGAAGATATCTCGGAGAGCGGCGCGAAGCTCAGCGTGCAGGGCTCCGTGGAGGGCCTCAACCTCAAAGAATTCTTTCTGCTGCTGTCCTCCACCGGCCTGGCCTATCGCCGCTGCGAACTGAACTGGGTCAACGGCCTGCAGATCGGCGTCAGTTTTCTGCGGCCGAACGACAAGCGCAAGCGCACCACCGGGCGCAAGCTGCACACCGCCGCTCCATGATCCGGTGCCTGCTCTCGCAACCATCCGGCGTCGCACCCGCGTCATGTTTGACGGTTACGCAGCGCCATGCGCCTTTCCCCGCAGCCGTGGTACGATTGCGCGGCGAATCTTTCGCGCCCTGAGAGCCTCATGCCCGTAAAGCCCACCAAAGCCATGGTCCTCGCCGCCGGTTTCGGCGTGCGGATGCGGCCGCTGACCGACCGGATGCCGAAGCCGCTGGTGCCGGTCGCAGGCCGGCCGCTGCTCGACCATGTGCTCGACCGGCTGGCCGATGCCGGTGTCGTCGAGGCGGTGGTGAATGTGCACTACCTGCCGGACCAGATCATCGATCACGTCGCCACGCGACGGTCCCCCCGCGTGATCATCTCGGATGAGCGCGACGTCGTGCTCGGCACCGGCGGCGCGGTGGTCAAGGCATTGCCGCTGCTCGGCGATGCGCCGTTCTTTCATCTCAACGCCGATACCTTGTGGATCGACGGCGTACGGCCCAATCTGGCGCGGCTGGCCGATGCCTTCGATCCGGCGCGGATGGACATCCTGCTGCTGATGGCGCCGACCGCCAACAGCATCGGCTATGCCGGCCGCGGCGACTATGCGATGGCGGCCGACGGGTCCTTGATCAAGCGCAAGGAGGCCCAGGTGGTGCCGTTCGTCTATGCCGGCGCCGCGATCATGTCGCCGGCGCTGTTCGCTCACGCGCCGCAGGGCGAGTTCTCCCTGACCAAGATGTTCGACCGCGCCAATGACGAGGGCCGGCTGTTCGGGCTGCGGCTCGATGGCGTCTGGATGCATGTCGGGACGCCCGACGCGGTGCACGCCGCCGAAGAAGCCTATCTCGCCAGCGTCGCCTGACGGCCTCCCGCGGCCGTTCGTGCCATGCCATGATGGCCCCTGATCTCGAATCAGGAACCGCATGCGCGTCTACAACGTCCCGTCATCTGCGCCGCTGTTGCGCACCCTGATCGCAGCGCTGGTCGATGGACGGCTGATCGCGGGGTTCGACGCGCGGGCACATCCCGAGCGGCTGGCGGAAGCGACGCTGTATCTTCCGACCCGCCGCGCCGGACGCATGGCGCGGGAAATCTTTCTCGATGTGCTGAAGACCGATGCGGTGGTGCTGCCGCGCATCGTCGCGCTCGGCGATATCGACGAGGACGAGCTGGATTTCGCCCAGGAGATCGAATCCTTCGGCGGCCCGGATCTGCTGGATATCCCGCCGACCATGGGCGATTTGCAGCGCCGGCTGACGCTGGCGACGCTGGTCGCGGCGTGGGCCCGGCGATTGTCGCCGGACGATCCGGCGGCCGCGCCGCTCGTCGTCGGCGGCCCGGCCTCGACCATGGCGCTGGCCGGCGATCTGGCGCGGCTGATGGACGACATGGTCACGCGCGGCGTCGGTTGGGAGCAACTCTGCGGCCTGGTGCCCGCGCTCGACAAATACTGGCAGCTCACGCTCGATTTCCTGAAGATCGCCAGCCAGGCCTGGCCGGCGCATCTGACGGAAAGCGACCTGATCGAACCGGCCGCGCGGCGCGACCTGCTGATCGCCGCCGAGGCGGCACGACTGGCGGCGCATCCGCGCGGCCCGGTGATCGCCGCCGGGTCCACCGGCTCGATGCCGGCGACCGCAAAATTCCTGCGCATCATCGCGTCATTGCCGCAAGGCGCTGTCGTCCTGCCGGGCCTCGACACCGATCTCGACGACGGGGCCTGGGATCTGATCGGCGGCAGCAAGGATGCGCAGGGCGCGATGCTGACTCCACCCTCGTCGAACCACCCGCAGTTCGCGCTGCATGCGCTGCTGGAGGGGTTCGGCATCAGGCGCCGCGACGTCGAGCTGCTTGCCCAGCCGGCACCGCAAGGCTGCGAGGTGCTCGCATCCGAGGCGATGCGGCCGTCCAGCGCCACCGCGCAATGGCACCGGCGGCTGGCCGAGCCGGCTGTCGCCGGGCGGATCGAGGCAGGGATGAGCGGGCTTTCCGTCATCGCCGCGCCCAATCCGGAAATGGAAGCGCTCGCGATCGCAGTAGCGATGCGGGAGGCGCATGAACTCGGCAAGTCGGCGGCGCTGGTGACGCCCGACCGCGCGCTGGCGCGGCGGGTCATGGCCGCGCTCGGCCGCTGGCAGTTGCGCTATGACGATTCCGGCGGCGACGCGCTGACCGAAACCCCGGCAGGGATCTTCGCACGACTCACCGCCGACGCAGCGGCGAATGGGCTCGAGCCGCCGACCCTGCTGGCGCTGCTGAAGCACCCTCTGCTGCGGCTTGGCCGTGCCGAAGGCGAGTGGCGGCGTGCGATCCAGACGCTCGAACTCGCTTTGCTGCGCGGTACGCGCCCGACGGCAGGCAGCGCGGGTCTCGCGCAGGATATGGCGCGGTTTCGCGACGAGCTGGCAAAGCTGAAACGCGGCGACGAATCCACGCTGCACAGATCGGAGCCGCGCACCCGGCAGCACGACGACCGGCTCGACGAAGCGCAGGCGCTGATCGCGCAACTGCAGACCGCGATGGCGCCGCTTGAAAACGTCGATGCCTACAAGCCGCTGGATTTCTTCGAACTGGCCCATCGCCATCGGCAGGTCGTCGCAATGTTGTCGCGCGACGCGGACGGCGTCGATCTGGCGTTCGAGGGCGCGCAGGGGGCAGCACTGTTCTCGGCGTTCGAAGACATGCTGGGCGACCCGGACGCACCGCCCGCGCCGAGCGGGCTGATGGTCGCGCTGTCCGACTACACCGACGTGTTCGAGACCGCGTTCGCCGACCGCGTGATCCGTCGTCCGGAAGCCGCAGATGCCACACTCCGCATCTACGGCCCGCTCGAAGCGCGTCTGACGCAGAACGATCGTGTCCTCCTCGGCGGTCTCGTCGAAGGTATCTGGCCGCCCGCACCGCGGATCGATCCGTGGCTGAGCCGGCCGATGCGGCACCAGCTCTGGCTCGATCTGCCGGAGCGCCGGATCGGGTTGTCGGCGCACGACTTCGCGCAGCTGCTCGGGGCCGACGAGGTGATCCTCAGCCACGCCGCCAAGGTCGGCGGCGCACCGGCGGTGGCCTCGCGATTCCTGCATCGCCTCGAAGCGGTGGCCGGCAAGACGCGATGGACTGACGCGAATGCGCGCGGCGGCGTCTATCTCGACTACGCGCTGGCGCTGGATCAGCCCGCCAAGGTCGAACCGGTCGCGCAGCCGGCGCCGAAGCCGCCGCGTGCGGCGCGTCCGACCAGGCTGTCGGTCACCGCGATCGAGGACTGGCTGCGCGATCCCTATACGATCTACGCCAAATTCATTCTCGGGCTGGCGCCGCTCGAGCCGGTCGACATGCCGCTGTCGGCGGCGGACCGCGGCTCGGCGATCCACGCGGCGCTCGGCGAGTTCACGCAACGATTTGCAACGTCGCTGCCCGACGACCCGGCGGCCGCGCTGCGCGAGATCGGCGTCCGGCATTTCGCGCCGCTGATGGAGCGGCCGGAAGCGCGCGCGCTGTGGTGGCCGCGGTTCCAGCGCATCGCCGGCTGGTTCGGCAACTGGGAAATCGAGCGCCGGCAGAATGTCGAGAGCATCGTGGCCGAGGTTGACGGCAAGATTTCCATTCCGCTCGACAGCGATCGCAATTTCGTTCTGACGGCACGCGCCGACCGCATCGAGCGGCGCAGCGACCTCACCTTCGCCATCCTCGACTACAAGACCGGCCAGCCGCCGACCGGCAAGCAGGTGCGAATGGGGCTGTCGCCACAGCTCACGCTGGAAGCCGCGATCCTCCGCGAGGGCGGGTTCGACAAAATTGCCGCGGGTAGCTCGGTCAGCGAGCTGGTCTATGTCCGGCTCAGCGGCAACAATCCACCGGGCGAGGAACGCGTACTCGAACTGAAGCGCGACCAACGCGAAGAGCCCCAACTCCCGGACGACGCCGCCGACGAGGCGCGGCGCAAGCTCGAAATCCTGGTCCGGCAGTTCGAGGACGAAGCCACCCCCTACACGTCGCTGAACCTGTCGATGTGGTCGAACCGCTACGGCAGCTACGACGATCTGGCGCGGATCAAGGAATGGTCCGCGGCCGGCGGGCTCGGCGAGGATCCGCTATGAGCGCGCGATCGATTCCCCCGGAAGCCCTTGATCGGCAGGTGCAGGCCTCCGACCCGGCGTCGTCGGTGTTCGTCTCGGCCAATGCCGGGTCGGGCAAGACCCATGTGCTGGTGCAGCGGGTGATCCGGCTGCTGCTCGACGGCGTGCCGCCGGAAAAGATCCTCTGCATCACCTTCACCAAGGCGGCGGCCGCCAACATGGCCGAGCGCGTGTTTACCACGCTCGGGCACTGGGTCGCGCTCGATGACGACGCGCTGGATGCTGCGATCCGCTCGACCGGCATCAAAAAAGCCGATGCCGCCATGCGGATGCAGGCGCGGCAGCTGTTCGCCTCGGCGCTGGAGACGCCGGGCGGCCTCAAGGTGCAGACCATCCATGCATTATGCACGCGGCTGCTGCAGCAGTTTCCGTTCGAGGCCAATGTGCCGGCGCGTTTTTCGGTGCTGGACGATCGCGACCAGAACGAGATGATGGAGCGCGCCAGCCTGCAGGTGCTGCTGCATGCCGCATCGGACCCGGATAGCGCCGAGGGCCGCGCGCTGACCCTGGCGATGACCAGCGCTGCCGACGTCACCTTCCGCGACGTGGTGCGCGAGGCATCGCTCAGCCGCGACCGGTTCCTGGCCTGGATCGCCCGCGCCGGCAGCACCGAAGCGGCGATGGCGCAATTGTCGGCCGCACTCGGTGTCGCGATGGATGACACCTGCGACGCGGTCGAGCACGAGATACTGGACGGCCCGAACCTGCCGCGTGCGCGCTGGGCCGCCGCTGCCGGCGTTCTTGAGGTCGGCAGTGCCAGCGACGTCGCCCAGGCGACGCGGCTGCGCGAGGCGTTGGCGTCGAGCGGAAGCGCCGCCATCGAGCCCTATCTGCAGGTGTTCCTCACCGACAAGATGACGCCGCGCAAGACCATCGTCACCAAGAAGATCGCCGATGCGCGGCCCGATCTCGCCAATGCGCTGCGCGCGGAATGCGAACGGGTCCAGCCCTTGCTGGAACGCCGCCGGGCGCTGTTGATGCGCGAGCGCACCCGCGCGCTGCTGGTGATCGCCAGCGGCGTGGCCGCCAACTACGCGCGCGACAAGCGCGAGCGCGGCCTGCTGGACTATGACGACCTGATCGACCGCACCCTGGCGATGCTGGAGCGGGTGTCGTCGGCGTGGGTGCACTACAAGCTCGACCGCGGCGTCGACCATGTGCTGCTCGACGAGGCGCAGGACACCAGCCCGCAGCAGTGGGAAATCGTCAATCACCTGATTTCGGAATTCACCACCGGGCAGGGCGCCCGCGACAGCCTGCGGCGCACCATCTTCGCGGTCGGCGACGAGAAGCAGTCGATCTTTTCGTTCCAGGGCGCGGCGCCGCGCGAGTTCGATACCAGGCGGCGCGATCTGCAGCGGACGTTCGATGCCGCGAAACTGCAATTCAAGCAGGTCGCGTTCAAGCATTCGTTTCGCTCCGGCGGCGCGATCCTGCAATCGGTCGATCACGTGTTCCGCGACGAGGCGATCTACAAGAGCATTCACGCGATCGACAACGGCTATCCGCTGCATGAATCGTTGAACGATGCGGGACCGAGCCTGATCGATCTGTGGGAGTTGCAGCAGCCGGATGCGCGGCAGGATCTGGAAGGCTGGCGCGCGCCGTTCGATGCGGTGTCGGAGACCAGTCCGGAGGTCAAGCTGGCGCATCGGGTGCAGGCCGAGATCGCGGCGCTGATCGCGGCCGGCACGCCGACCGGCCCGAAAAGGAATCGCCGTCGCCTTCGCTATGGCGACGTGTTGATCCTGGTGCGGCGCCGCGGCAAGGCATTCGACGCGGTGATCCAGGCGCTGAAGCGCGGCAATATTCCGGTCGCGGGCGCTGACCGGCTGAGGCTGACCGAGCACATCGCGATCATCGACCTGATGCATCTCGCCGATGCGTTGCTGTTGCCGCAGGACGATCTGGCACTGGCGGTGGCGCTCAAGAGTCCGTTGTTCGGGCTGAACGACGATGATCTGTTCAAGCTGGCCTGGCAGCGCAAGCGCTCGCTGCGCCGCGCGCTCGACGAGCAGGCTGCGGCCGATCCCAAACTCGCCGCCGCGCTGGCACTCCTCAAGAGGTGCGAAGACCGCTTCGCCGGCGAGACGCCGTTTGCCTTCTATGCCTGGCTGCTCGGCGGCGCCGGCGGCCGCGCCAAGATCCTGCGTCGGCTCGGGCATGAAGCCAACGACGCGCTCGACGAATTCCTCGAACTGGCGCTCGGCTTTGAGCGCAAGGCGCCGGCGTCGCTGCAGGGCTTCGTCGCATGGCTGCGCGCGGCCGACACCGAGGTGAAGCGCGACATGGAAATCTCACGCGACGAGGTGCGGGTGATGACCGTGCACGGCGCCAAGGGGCTCGAGGCGCCGGTAGTGTTCCTGGTCGACACCACGTCGTCGCCGTCCGACACCCAGCGGCTCAATCTGGTGCGCCTGCCGGTCGGCAATGCCGGTCCGACGGCGCCCGGCGTGATGGTCTGGGCCGGCCGCAAGGCCGACGATCCGGCCGCCGTCGCCGAGGCTCGCGCCGCGATGATGGCCGAGACCGAGGACGAATACCGCCGCCTGCTGTACGTCGCCATGACGCGCGCGGCAGACCGGCTGATTATCGGCGGCTGCATGCCCGGCAACCGCAACGAGGTGCGGCCGCTGTCGTGGTACGATCTGATCGCCAGGGGGCTGGAAAGCTCCGGCCTTCACATGCAGGCCGTGCCGCCGCCTGACGGCGTGGTGAAGCGCTATTGTCGCGCGGAGGATCTGCGGCTGGAGGAGGGCGCCCTGGCCGCGGCGCCCGGGTCGCCGCCGTCGCCGGCCCTGCCGGCATGGTTGCGGGTTGCCGCGCCTGCACCGGCCCATACCGACCTTCTGCTGCGGCCGTCCGAGGCCGAGGGCGACCGCGGCCCGCGCGTCGCGTCCACGCCCGGCATTCGCGAACGCGCGCGGGCCAGGGGCACGATGGTCCACCGCATGCTGCAATCGCTGCCGGACGTGCCGCCCGCACGGCGCCACGATGCGGCCATGCGCTATCTGACCCGCAACGCGACGAACGCGAAGGGCTGGGACGATGCGGCGCGCGCAACGCTGGCCGCGCAGGTGCTGGCACTGATCGACGACGCTCGCTTTGCCCCGGTGTTCGCCGACGGAAGCCGCGCCGAGGTCTCGATCGTCGGCCGGCTGGACCCCTCGCGTCCCGCCGCGCTGGTGTCCGGCCAGATCGACCGGCTGGTGGTGACGCCGGACGCCGTCCTGATCGTCGACTTCAAGACCAATGCCGCGCCGCCGCGCGATGCCGCCAGGGCACCGCAGGCCTATGTCCGGCAGCTGGCCGCCTACCGCGCCGTGCTCGCCCGGATCTACCCCGGACGAGCCATCCGGGCCGCGCTGCTGTGGACCGAAACGCCTGAAATGATAGAGATTTCGGCATCGGCGCTGGACGCAGAGCAGGCAGCTCTCATGTTGCCGTGACCGCGCTTGACCGGGCCGAGGCGCATTCCTACGTTCAATCGACCAATCCGGCGCGATTCTCGCGGCCGCTTTCCCGCACATTGAACGAGGTACCCCATGGCCGTTGGCAAGGTTTCTGACACCGATTTCGAAGCCGAGGTTTTGAACGCCACCGGGCCGGTCGTGGTCGACTTCTGGGCGGAATGGTGCGGTCCGTGCCGCATGATCGCGCCCGCGCTCGACGAGATCTCCGGCGCGCTCGGCGACAAGGTCAAGATCGTCAAGCTCAACGTCGACGAGAGCCCGAAAACCGCGTCGAAGTACGGCGTGATGTCGATCCCGACCCTGATGATCTTCAAGGGCGGCGAGATTTCCTCCAAGCAGGTCGGCGCCGCGCCGAAGCAGAAGCTGCAGCAGTGGATCACCGCCGCGGTCTGAGCGAAGCGTGAAATATTCGACGGACGGCCGGCGTTTCGCCGGCCGTTTGCGTTGGGCTGCATGACCTTGCGTTTTTATCCAGCCGCCCGACCATGACGTCCCGTCCGAAGCGAACGCCGAAACCCGTTGCCGCCGGGATTGCCGCGATGGAGGCGCGCTCGGTCGATGCGATCCCGACCGGGCCGCAGTGGCAGTATGAGCCGAAATGGGATGGCTTTCGCTGCCTGCTGACCCGCGACGGCGACAGCGTCGTCTTGCACTCGAAGGCCGGCGAGGATCTGACGCGGTATTTCCCCGAACTGGTCGACGCGGCGCTCAGCCTGAAGGCGACCGGATTCATCCTCGACGGCGAGATCGTCGTGCCCCAGGGCACGGCGTTTTCGTTCGATCAACTGCTGCAGCGACTGCATCCGGCGGCCAGCCGGGTGAAAAAGCTGGCGGCAGAAACGCCTGGTCTGTTCCTGACATTCGATCTGCTCGCCACGCGGCAGAGCAAGGCGCTGGCCGGCAAGCCGCTCAGCCAGCGCCGCCCGGCGCTGGAGGCCTTCGCCGCCGCGCAATTCAAAGCGAGTCCGGCATTCAAGTTGTCACCGGCGACAACAAGCATCGCGACCGCCAGGACATGGCTGGCGAAATCCGGCGGCGGTTCGGATGGCGTCATCGCCAAGCGGCTCGACCTGCCGTATCAGAGCGGCAATCGCGAGGGCATGCAGAAGATCAAGAAATTCCGCACCGCCGATTGCGTGATCGGCGGCTTTCGCTACGCCAGCAATTCGCTCGCCGGCCGGCAGGTAGTCGGCTCGCTGCTGCTTGGGCTTTACGACAAGTCCGGATTGCTCAACCACGTCGGCTTCTCCTCGGCGATCAAGCAGAGCGAGCGCGCGGCGCTGACCGACAAGCTCGAAGCGTTGATTGCCGAGCCGGGCTTCACCGGCAACGCGCCGGGTGGCCCGAGCCGATGGTCGACCGAGCGCTCGACGCAATGGTCGCCGCTAAAGCCGAAGCTGGTGGTCGAAGTCAGCTACGATCATTTCAGCGGCGGACGGTTTCGCCATGGCACCAGCATTCTGCGCTGGCGGCCGGACAAGGCGCCGGCGCAATGCACGATGGACCAGCTGCAGCAGAAGGCGATCAGTCCGTTGAAGCTGCTGGGATGACCCAGCCGGTGGCCAGCGGGGCCGCCAGGTCGGGACGGCCATTCTGCCGCGCCAGTTTCGCCATTGCATCGTGGTCGTACGGCACATGGCGAAATGCGACATGCCAACGGCCGGCTGACAATTCGAGAATCGCGTAGCTGGCGTCCGGCGTGCCGGCCTGCACGACGTGCGGATAAGGACGCGTGTCGCGAAAGCCCGGACAGCCGGCGCTGCCGGGATTGACGATCATCCGGCCGTCGCCGAGCCTGACCGCGCGCGGAATATGCGTATGGGCGCACAGGATCAGCGACTGCGAGATGCCTTCGGCGGCGCTTTCGATGGCTGCGATGTCGGCGATTCCGATCGTGCCGTCGGGGCTGACGCGGTCGAGCCAGTAGGTTTCGTCATCGGCCGGCGTGGCATGGCAGAGAAAGACTTGATCGCGGTACACCCGGGTTGCCGGGATCTGACGCAGCCAGTCGAGATGGCGGCTGTCGATCTGCTCGAACGCCGGCCGGTCCCACGATCCCATCTTCTCCGGCGGCCGGTCGATCAGATAGCGGTCGTGATTGCCGCGGACGTTGACGGCGTCGAGCGCCATCAGCGTATCCAGCGTCCGCCTTGCGTCGAGCGGACCGCTCGCCATGTCGCCGAGATTGACGATGTCGTCGATGCGCTGCGCTCGGATATCGGCGATCACCGCATCGAGTGCGAGGAAATTGCCGTGAACATCGGCGATGGCGGCGAAGCGCATGGTCATTCCCGGCTCCTTCAAGAGCCGTCACCCTGCCTGCGGCGCGCTAGCCGTTCAACACCTTCAGCGCGGCCTCGTGCACGCGGGCATCGCCCGCCGCGACGATGCGGCCGCCGCTTTGCGCTGGCGCGCCCTCCCAGGTGGTGATCACCCCGCCGGCGCCGGTGATGATCGGAATCAGCGCGGCGACATCATATGGCTTCAACTCGGTCTCGATGACGAGATCCAGATGGCCGGCCGCCAGCATGCAATAGGAATAGCAGTCGCCGCCGTAACGGGTCAGGCGGACCTCCGCCTCGACCTTGCCGAAGGTGGCGCGGTCGGCGGCGTTCATCAGCAGCGGCGAGGTCGTATAGCAGGTGGCATCCTGCAGCGAGGCGCAGCGGCGCACCGCCAGCTTCCTTGCGCCCGATGGACCGTGATAACGCGCCGATCCGCTGTCGCCGCTGAAGCGCTCGCCGATAAACGGTTGATGCATCATGCCGTAGACCGGCGTGCCGCGATGCAGCAGGGCGATCAGCGTGCCCCAGATCGGGAACCCGGAAATGAAGGATTTGGTGCCGTCGATCGGATCCAGCACCCAGACATATTCGGCGTCCGCCCGCTCGCTGCCGAACTCCTCGCCGACGATGCCGTGCTCCGGAAAGCTCGAGGTGATCAGCCGCCGCATCACCGCTTCCGCGGCGCGGTCGGCTTCGGTGACCGGGTCGAAGTCCCGGCTGCCCTTGTTGTCGATCGCCAGCGAGGTGCGGAAGAATGGCAGGATGGTTTCGCCCGATGCCGTCGCCAGGCGTCCGATGAAGGCATTGAAGTCGATGACGGTCACGGAGCATCCTTGTCTGGGCGGTCGGCACAGAACAGGTAATCGAAACCGAAGCGCCCCGCTCGAAAATTTCCGACCCACCGAAGACGCGCAAGCGTCATGGAACCTTGTCACTCCGGTGTTCACGAAATTGCGAGCAATTGGCATGCCCGGCATTTTTGCAGGGCTCAATTAGCTGCACTTTGATTCAGGGGCACTGCCTTACCGCACTAGCGCGCAATCACTATAGTTCTTCAACGTAACTGCCATTCTGACATGCATTTTTGCATGGAATTTCCGTCGAAAACCCTTGCGCTTTGTGCGCCGCCCTTGCATATTGTTGCGGTGCGGTAGCGCCTCGCGCTATCGCTGCCCTCCTTGGGCGTTTCCTCCCTAGACTTGGGCCGCTTGCCAACGCAAGTGGCCCTTTTTTCTTGGGCGACAGGCTGACGTCCTGTCTGGGACGTGCGGGCCTATTCGGCAGCGACCGGGTAACTGCCGAGCCGTCCGATCGGGATTTCGGCCAGCGCGTCGGCCAGGATCGCGAAATGCTGGGCCACCTGCCCGAATCGCGGCCCGCGCTGCCGCAGCCGCTCGTCCATATAGATCGCCCGGTTGAGTTCGATCTGCACGGTGTGCAGCCCGCTGGCCGGATTGCCGTAATGCTCGGTGATGAAACCGCCGGCATAGGGCTTGTTGCGTCCGACCGAATAGCCGAGCCCGGTCAGGGTCTCCTCGACCACATCGGGGACAAGCGCGGCGCAGCTGGTGCCGTAGCGGTCGCCGATCACGATGTCGGGCCGCGATGGCTCGTCGCGCGAGACCCCGGCCGATGGCATCGAGTGGCAATCCACCACCAGGACGCTGCCGAAGGTCTGGTGCGCCTTGTTGATCAGCCGGCGGAGTGCGCGGTGGTAGGGCTTGTACAGCGCCTCGATGCGGCCGAGTGCGTCGTCGATGCTGAGCCGCTCGCGATAGATTTCCTGGCCGTCGCCGACCACCCGCGGAATGGTCCCGAGCCCGCCCGCCACCCGCATCGAGCGGGTGTTGGCGAAGCTGGGCAGCCGGCCGACGAACATCCGCGGATCCAGCTCGTAGGGCTCGCGATTGACGTCCACATAGGAGCGCGGGAAATGCACGCGCACCACCGGAAAGCCGCGGCCGCCGAGGTCGGCGATCAATTCGTCCATGAACGAATCTTCCGAACGGCGCAACGCATCGAGATCGATCCGCGAGGCGTTGAGGAAGGCGTGGGGGTAGACCGAGCCGGAGTGCGGCGAGTTGAAGATGATCGGCGCGCGCCACTGCGCCGGCTCGACGATCTCGAAGGCAGGCGACAATTCACCGTCAGGCTGGGTCATCGGGCGTCGTCCCTGACAGGCGCGTTATGGCTGCCTTCGCGGTGGCGGAAGGCCAGTGGTTTCGCGGTGAACCGGCATTCTCGGCAATCGTGACGATGCTGCCAAGTAAAATCATTTCAGATTCGTCGGATTGGCGCAGGCCGACGCCACGTCGTTGATTTGCAGCCCGATCGGGCGCAGGCTGTTGAAGCTCGCGAATGGCCGAGGTCGCGGCACTTTCACCTCAAATTTACCAGCCCAAGGTCTAAGTGAGCGCAGCGCTCCTCTCATCCGGGTTAGACATCCAGCCGCCATGCACAAAATCCTCCTCGCTGAAGACGACAACGACATGCGCAGGTTCCTGGTGAAAGCGCTGGAAAACGCCGGCTTTCAGGTCTCGTCCTACGATAACGGCATGTCGGCCTATCAGCGGCTGCGCGAGGAGCCGTTCGAGATGCTGCTGACCGACATCGTGATGCCGGAGATGGACGGCATCGAACTGGCGCGCCGCGCCTCCGAGCTCGACCCCGACATCAAGATCATGTTCATCACCGGATTCGCCGCCGTGGCGCTGAATTCCGATTCCGACGCGCCGAAAAACGCCAAGGTGCTGTCGAAGCCCGTTCACCTGCGCGAATTGGTCAGCGAAGTGAACAAGATGCTGGCAGCCTGAGTCCATAGCCATCCGGCGCTGTCATTCCGGGGGCATGCCGCGAAGCGGCCATAAACCCGGAATCCGGCAGCTTGCAGCGTGTTGCCGGATTCCGGGTTCGTTCGCCTTCGGCTCACGCCCCGGAATGACCGCATCGCCCGACATGCAAACACCGGCGGGCCGCTTGCCTGCCCGCATCGGAGCCGATATACGGACGCCACCCGTCAAGGCCGGTTCTAAGGGCGCGTAGCTCAGCGGGAGAGCACCTCGTTGACATCGAGGGGGTCACAGGTTCGATCCCTGTCGCGCCCACCATCTGTCCCGCCCTCATATATCCAGATCGCGATACACCGCGACCTCGCGTTCGCGGGCGATGCGGGCGTCCTCGCCGGCACGGATGCCGCGCCAGACGTCGAACAGCGTGACCAGCATCGCGATCAGGCCGGTGATCTTGCCGATCAGGAATCCGAACGGAAAGATCAGCCGCTCCGGCGGGATGATGAATTGCGAGCCGAGGAAGATGGTCGCGGCATTGACGAAGTAGGCCGAGCGGTACAGCGATTTCTCCCGCCAGGCGCTGCGCGCGTGCGGCCGCGAGCTTTTCTTGACGGCGCGGTTGTAGTGCGGGTTGCCGAACAGGCCGAACAGCCGGCGCTTCGGCGGCAGCGCATTCGGTCCGGCGATCAGCGCGCGGAAGCAGCTTCGCATTTCGGCATGCGCCCAGATCGCCAGGCCGAGGTTGGCCGCCACGAGCAGATATTTCAGCGCGGGCAGTGCCAGTCCCACCTGTGCGGCGAGATCGACGAAGAGCAGCTGCACGACGGCGTTGAGCACGAACGCCGAGCGATGAAATGCGGCGCGGTTGATCGCCTGCACCTTCTCGTCGATGTAGGCCGCGCCGGCCCGGTCCATGCCGCGCTCGGCCAGCGCGAGCCGGGTGCGGTCGCTGAGCTTCCACCGAGCGCCGACGGCGGCGATCGTCTCGGCCGGTGTCCCGCGCTTGATGCGGAACGTGGCGCGCGTAACGAAGCCGGTCAGGCCCGCCAGCCAGCGCCGCGGTCCGGCAAGCCGGGAGATGGCTTCAGAGAGCCGGTCGGGCTGCATCATCATGCGGGCTCTGGTGGCCGCCGCGACTGCGCGGCGAAGCAGGATTAGCGCGTCCGCGGTTGCAGCTGCAAACCATGTTGCAATGGCGACGGAACAAACCATGAGTTCCATCGATTAGCTGGACATGGACATATTGCCACAGGAGTTGTGCGATGATGAAACGACTTGCTATCGCGGCCGCAGCGGCCGGATTGTTGCTCGGCGCGCTTCCCGCCTCCGCTCAGGGTGTCGGCGTCGGAGTTGGTCCTTCGGGCGTAACCGTGGGTGTCGGATCAGGGGACCGCTATCGTGATTACGATCGCGACCGCGACGTCTACGTGCGGGATCGCGACCGCCGCGACCGCGACGAGACCGTGATCATCAAGAAGAAGCGTGGCCGGGAGGTCGAGCGCGATCGCACGGTGATCATCGACAACGATTGATCCGTCGACGGCCTCCCGCAAGGGAGGCCGTTTCGTTTGACGGTGAGGTATCGGGGTGGATTCCGCAACCGGGATTCACCCCGCCGAAATATCTTCAATTCATGCTGCAGGCAGCCCCGCTGGATGCCGCCGCATGACTTCAGTCCCGCCCCGTGCCGCGCTCCAGTTGCTGGGCCTCACCAAGATCTATGATCGCCCGGCGGTCGATGCGCTGGACCTTACCGTGCGCGTGGGGGAGTTTTACGCCCTGCTCGGACCGAACGGCGCCGGCAAGACCACGACGTTGCGGATGGTGGCCGGCCTGCTCAAGCCGGATGGCGGATCGGTCTCGGTGCTGGGTATCGACGCGCTGGCCGACCCGGTCGGCGCCAAGCAGATCACCGCCTGGGTGTCCGACGAGCCGATGATCTACGACAAGCTGACGCCGCTGGAGTATCTCGAATTCGTCGCCGGGCTATGGGGCTGCGACCCCGCTCAGTCCGAGGTGACCGCGCGCAACCTGCTGCAGTCGCTCGGGCTCGGCGATCACCAGCAGCAACGCTGCGAGGGCTTCTCCAAGGGCATGCGGCAGAAGGTGGCGCTGGCCGGCGCCCTGGTACACGAGCCGCAACTGATCATCCTGGACGAGCCGCTGACGGGCCTCGACGCGGTCTCCGCCCGTCACGTCAAGGCGATCCTGCAGGACCGCGTGCGCGCCGGCGGCACCGTGATCATGACCACGCATATTCTCGAAGTCGCGGAGCGAATGGCGGATCGGATCGGCGTGATCGTGGCCGGCCGGCTGGTCGCCGAAGGGACGCTCGACGAACTGCGCGCGCAGAACGGCCGCGGCGATTCGAGCCTCGAAGACGTGTTCGTCGCGCTGGTCGATGGCGAGGCGGTCGCCGCATGAATTCGACCACGCTGGCGGCCTTCGCGCGTCATGACATCCGTCTTGCCTGGCGCGAAGGTCTCGCCATGATGACCGCGGGCCGCCCCGGCCGCGCCCGCAATGTTCTGATTGCTCTATTGATCTTCGCGGCACTGCTGCATCTGCCGGCCTATGGGGTGATCGGCCGCTTCGCCGATCTCGGGCCCGACGCCGATCGGTCAGCGCTGATCGTGATCGGCGGCAGCGTGCTGCTGGCCTGGCTGCTGATGCTGTCACAGGCGATCGAATCGGTGACGCGGGTGTTTTATGCGCGGGCCGATCTCGATCTCATCATGTCGTCGCCGGTGCCGCTGGCGCGGGTGTTCTCGGTGCGGATGGCGGCGATCGCGCTGACGGTGACGGCGATGGCGCTGCTGTTCTCCGCACCGGTGATCGACGTGCTGATCTATAATGGCGGCGCGCGCTGGCTGCTGGCATTCGGCGTCGTCGCCGCGGTCGGGATCTCGGCCGCGGCCGTGGCGATCGCGTTCACCGTGGTGCTGTTCCGGCTGATCGGCCCGGGCAGGACCCGCTTCGTCGCGCAGATCTTTTCGGTGGTGATCGGCGCCGGCTTCGTCATCGGGCTGCAGGTCGCGGCGATCCTGTCGACCGGCACGCTGTCGCGCTTCGCGCTGCTGACCTCGGACGCCGCCGCCGGTTTCGCGCCCGGTCCCGACAGCATCGCATGGTGGCCGGTGCGGGCGATCCTCGGCGACGGCACCAGCCTGCTGGCGCTGCTCAGCGTGAGCCTGATTCTGCTTGGCGGCGTAATGGCGCTGGTTGCGCCGGGTGTCGGCCATGTCGTGGTCAGCGCCGCGACTGCCACGTTGCCGTCGCAGCGCGTCGCGCCGGCGCGGCGGTTCAGGGGCGCGTCGCGTCAGCGCGCGTTGCGGGCGAAGGAATTTTTGCTGCTGCGCCGCGATCCCTGGCTGGTGTCGCAATCGCTGATGCAACTGCTCTACCTTCTGCCGCCCGCCCTCATGCTGTGGCGGAGCTTTTCGGATTCGTCGATGGCGCTGGTACTGATCACGCCGGTGATCGTGATGGCGGCGGGCCAGCTCGCCGGCGGATTGGCGTGGCTGACGATCTCCGGCGAGGACGCGCCGGATCTGGTGGCCACGGCACCGCTGCACGCGTCGGCGGTCACCCGGGCGCGGATCGAGGTGGTGCTGATCGTGATCGCGGGGGCAGTCGGACCCTTGCTGGTCGCGCTGGCCTACCTGTCGCCGATCCAGGCCGCCGTCACGGCGCTCGGCTGCGCGCTGGGGGCGACATCCGCGACGGCGATCCAGCTATGGTTTCGGGTGCAGGCGAGGCGCAGCCAGTTCCGACGTCGTCAAACGTCGTCGCGGCTGGCAACTTTCGCAGAAGCGTTTTCGTCGATCGGCTGGGCCGCGACGGCGGCGCTGGCGCTGTCGATTCCGGTGCTGGCAATCGTGACCGGCTTGCTGACGGCAGGCATTCTGGGGGCCACCTGGATGCTCAGTCCACGTCGTCCTTGAAGCTTTCGCGCTCGCGGCAGGTTCGGCCGGTGGCCAGCGTGATCCCCTGGCAAACCAGGCGGCGGGTCAACGCCTGCAGCGGGTGCCGTGCAAGCTGATAAAGATAAAGCATTTCGATCATAACGACGTCTCCGGAAGCAGTGCGCAAATAGGGACGATGGTGCGCTGCAAGAAGAGCGTCGAAAGGGCAGCTGCCATGCATGGCGTCGCCATCACACCTGGATGACCCGGCGCTACAGCGGTCGCGGGACTCCCGGAACGCCTAGCGGGCACTCCAGCGCGCTCCGGTCCCACGCCGCGCCATCGGCGGCCGCCCGATAGGTGCTCTCCAGGAATGCCAAGAGCGCGGCGTCCGGATCCGGCGCGGTGCGGACGGCGTCGTAAGGCAGCAGGAATTCGCCGAGCTCCTTGCTGAAGAAAGCCGCGTCCGGCTGCACCGCGGCGTCGGCAAAGCCGTCCGGTGCGGGGTAGGCGTAGGAATAGAATGCCGGGTAGTCGATCGCCCCGCCGCCGGGCCAGAAGCCGGCGCTGCTGACTTCGTGCGAATAGGCTTCCTGCGCGACATGATCGGGCAGATAGGGCACGCCGCCGGGGTGCTTGGGCGCGACGCGGCCGGAAAAGCGCGTCACCGCCAGATCGAAGCTGCCCCAGAAGAAATGCACCGGGCTGGCCTTGCCGAGAAAGCCGGTGCGGAACTGCTTGAAGACCCGGTCGGCCTGCACCAGCACCCGCCAGAACCGCTGCACGGTCTCGCGATCGTAGGAGGCGTGCTGCTGGTCGTCGGGAAACCGGGTCGGCGTCGGGATTTCGTTCGGCATGTCGTCGATCATGACGTCGATGCCGAGGTCTCTCAGCGCGGCCATCACGATGGCGTAGAAGCTCGCCACCGATTGCGGAAGCAGCAGCAGCCGCTTCTGCGCCCCGTCGCTGGTGGCAATGACCAGCGCATGATCGATGAAGTCGAAGTCGATTTGAAAACTTCGTTCGCCGTGCGGGATGGGCGACGTGGTCATCCCCCGCGCGGTGAGATAGAGCGCGACGTGCCAGGAGTGGTTCTGCCACGGCGTTAGCGTCAGACGGATCTTGCCGACGATCTGGGTCCACAGTTGCAGCGTTTCGCAACTGTCGCGCCACGCCGCATAGGGCAGTTCGGGCCACGCCTCGTGCGGAGCGGCAGACGTTTCATTGTCAGACATTCGTCTCTCTTCCTTGTTCTCGCGCCGTCATCTCACTTCCGGCGATAGGTCGGCTTCACTCACATCCTCGTTGAAGCGCGCCGACCGTGCCACCAGCAGGTCTAGGAAGCTCCGGGCCCGCAGCGACATCCATTGCGTCTCCGGGTAAACCGCGTGCAGCGGCAGCGCCGGAACGGCATAGTCCGGCAGCAGCACCTCCATCTCGCCGCGCCGGATCGCGTCGGCGACGCTCCAGGCAGGGAGGATCGCGACGCCCAGATGCTGCAGCACCGCCAGTTTCATCGCGTCGGCGTCATCGACCAGAATCGAGCCCGAGATCTGCACGACGTGACGCCCCAGGTCGGATTCGAACGTCCACTGGTTGGTCGGGGAGGCTTGCGAATACGCGATGCATTGCAGGGTTTTCAGGTCGTCCGGAAACAACGGCGCCTTGCGGTCACGAAGATAAGCCGGCGTCGCCACGAGATAGCGTCTCACATTCCCAATCCGCCGGGCCGTCAATGAACTGGATTCCAGCGGGCCGATCCGCAACGCCAATTCGATGCCGTCCTCGATCAGATTGGCGGGTCGCTCGCTGAAGCGGATGTCCACTCTGACGTCTGGAAATGCGCGCAGATACTGCTCGACGATCGGCATGATGTAGTGCCGGCCGAATGACGACGGGAGGCCGAGGCGCAGCGTGCCGGATGGCCTGGCGGGGGCTTCCCCGATGCTGGCCCGGGCCAGTTCGAAGCAGCCCAGCGCCTGTCGTGCGAGATCGTAGATCCGATGCGCCTCGCGGGTCGGCGTCAGCTTGCGGGTGTTGCGCATGAACAGCTGCGAGCCGAACTCCTTCTCGAGCAGGGCGATGCGCTTGCTGATCGCGGGTTGGCCGAGCCCCAATTCGCGGGCCGCGCTCGAGAAGCTGCCGCAATCCATGGTCTGTACGAACGCCTTGAGGCAGTCGAGACGGTCCATCGATCATTCCCGGTTGGAATAGATCATATCCTTCCCATTCCGTAGTCGTCGGTCAAGCGTCGCGATAGCATGCTGATAACAAGAACGCGACCATTCGGGGGAGGCTGACGTGAAACGGGAGATCGGAATCCTGGGGGCCGGCGTGGGCGGCCTGCATCTCGCACTCTATCTGCAGAAACACGGCGTCGACGCCACCATCATCACCGACCGCGAACCGCACGAGTACCGGCACTCACGGCTGCTCAACACCGTCGCGCATCACCATGTCACCATCGCGCGCGAAACCTATCTGGGCATTGATCATTGGTCGGACCCCGACCTGTTCTACAATTATCACGATCACTACTTCAATTTTCCCCAGCCGCTGCATTTCCGCGGCGACTTCACCAAGCCGAGCCGTGCCGTCGACTACCGCATCTATCTGCCGGTGCTGATGGAAGACTTCATGCGGCGCGGCGGCAGGATCGAGTATCGCCGCGTTGAGCAGCACGACATTGCGGCATTGGTCGACCGGTTCGAGTTGCTCGTCGTGTCGACCGGCAAGGGCGGGCTCGGCGAACTGTTTCCCTATCGTCCGGAGCACACGCCGTATCAGCAGCCGCAGCGCCGGCTGTGCGTCGGGCTGTACAACGGGGTGCGGCAGAGCGCGCCGATGAATGTGACGCTGTCGGTGTCGCCGGGCCACGGCGAGATGATCGTGATTCCCACTGTGACGTTCGACGGCATCGCCACCGCTTTGCTGATGGAGAACGTGCCGAACGGGGATCTGGAGGAACTGGCGACGCTGGACTACGCGAAGGACCGCAAGCATTTCCTGCGGACGCTGCTGGACAAGCTGGAAAAGCATCATCCGACCACCTTCGACCGGATCGACCCCGCGCAATTCGATCTCGCCCAGGAGCAGGATCTGCTGCAGGGCGGCGTCGTGCCGACAGTGAGGAGCACCACGGCCGAATTCGCCGACGGCAAATGTGCCATCGCGCTCGGTGACATGCATTCGGTGGTCGACCCGATGATGGGGCAGGGCGCCAACATGGCATCCTATGCGGCCTTCGTCCTCGGCGAGGAGATCGTCAACGCCGATGCGCTGGACATGCGGTTCTGCGAGAAGGTCGATCTGCGCCGCCAGGACCGCGTGCTCGCCGCGTCGCGCTGGACCAACATGATGTTGGCGCCGCCGTCACCGGCGCTCGGCCAGTTGCTCGGGACGATGGGCCAGAACAAGATCCTGGCCGATGAATTCACCGAGAATTTCAACTATCCTGAACGGCAGTGGGACCGGATCTCGACCCCGCAGCGGATCGGCGCCTGGATCGATCGCACCTCGGCGCCCCGCGAGTCGCAAACTGTTGCCGCCTGAGGGAGCCGTTCGATGCATTGCCTGACCGTCCTCTATCCACGGCCTGACGACCCCGACGCGTTCAAGACCTATTATGCGAGCACGCATGTGCCGCTTGCGAAAACCCTGCCCGGCCTGAAATCCTGCAGCTACGCCTTTCCGACCGCGCTCGGGCCGCCGGACGACAGCCCGTTCTGCATCTTTCAGGCGATGTTCGAGAGCGGCGACGCGATGGGGCAGGCGCTGCAATCGGACATCGGCCGCAAGGTGGCCGCCGACGTTCCGAACTATTCGCCGAAGGGCGCGCGGCTGTTTCACTACGCGGTCGAGAGCTAGCGATGCAGCGCGCCGATCCGGCCAGCTTCCGGATGGCCGCGTCGCGTTTCGCGACCGGCGTCACGGTGATCACCGCACTGGATGCGGCCGGCGAGATCTGCGGCATGACGGCAAACAGTTTCGTGACCGCCAGCCTGTCACCGCCCACCGTGCTGTTTCTCGCCATTCCTGGACGCACCCACGCGGCGATTTCCGCGACCGGCCGCTACGCGGTGAATGTTCTGCCGGAGCGAGCCGCCGCGCTGTCGGCACACTTCGCCGGACGTCCCGATCCCGACCTCGATCTTCGCTATCTCTGGACCGATGGATTGCCGCGGCTGGCGGATTGCCTGGCGTTCTTCGCGTGCGACGTGGTCCGGCAGATTGCGCTGGGCGACCACACCATGTTCGTCGCCGAGGTCACTTGCTGCGACCACGGCGACAGCGATCCGCTGGTGTTCTTCGGCAGCAGGTATCACGATGGACCAGGCAGGCCGGCCTCGGTTGCCTCGATGCCCACATAAGCGCGCGTTATCGAGTTGGGGCGCGAAACGCGCAGCCCGGACCCAAAGGTCCTGTTTGTCATTCCGGGGCATGAGCCGCGCAGCGGCGACATGAACCCGGAATTTTATGCCGCGCACGGTGCCGCCAGTTCCGGGTTCGTCGCGAGCTTCGCTCGCACGCCCCGGAATGACGGCCGCTTTGAATCGCCTCAACCGTGCAGCTTGATCGCGGTTTCGGCGATTGTCTTGCCCTGGTAGCGCGCGCCGGCGAGTTCGTTGGCGCTGGGCTGCCGCGATCCGTCGCCGCCAGCCAGCGTGGTCGCGCCGTAGGGCGAGCCGCCGGTCACTTCGTCGAGTGTCATCTGGCCCTGGAAGCCGTAGTTCAGGCCGACGATCACCATACCGAAATGCAGCAGGTTGGTGATGATCGAGAACAGCGTCGTCTCCTGCCCGCCATGCTGGCTCGCGGTCGAGGTGAAGGCGCCGCCGACCTTGCCATGCAGCGCGCCCTTCGCCCACAGGCCGCCGGCCTGGTCGAGGAAATTCGCCATCTGCGAGGTGATGCGGCCGAACCGCGTGCCGGTGCCGACGATGATGGCGTCGTAATTGGCGAGTTCATCGATGGTCGCGATCGGCGCGGCCTGATCGAGCTTGTAGCGCGACGCCTTGGCGACGTCGGGCGGCACCAGCTCGGGCACGCGCTTGATGTCGACCTGGGCGCCGGCCTCGCGCGCGCCTTCGGCGACTGCGTTCGCCATCGTCTCGATGTGGCCGTAGGACGAATAATAGAGCACCAGAACTTTTGCCATTGTCAGTCTCCGTGGATCTGCGGGGTCAACGCGCCAGCGGCCTTTGGGGAGGGCGGCGCGGCGCGGCACGACGCCGCGTCATTTGAAGGTCTTTGAATAAGGCGCGCACCGAGATAAAGAAACAGAAACTATTGAAACACATTGTTTCCGTTTCTGCGCGAGAGGGGCGTATGTCGAAACTTCCCGACTTCGAAGCATTGGCGGTGTTTGCAAAGGTCGTCGAGCTGCGCTCCTTCGCAGGAGCGGCGGCCGAACTGGCGCTGTCGAAGGCGACCGTCTCCAAGGCGGTGACCCGGCTCGAGGCCCGGCTCGGCGCCCGGCTGTTCAACCGCACCTCGCGGCGGCTGGCGCTGACCGATGCCGGGCAGAAGCTGGCCGAACGCGCCACACGGCTGCTGGCCGATGGCGAAGCCGCGGAAAGCGAGGCGCTGTCGCAGTCCGCGACGCCGCGCGGGCTGGTGCGGCTCGCGGTGCCGATGACGTTCGGCGTCAAGGTGGTCGCCCCGCTGCTGGCGGAATTCATGGCGCGCTATCCCGACATCAGCGTCGACCTGCACCTCAGCGATGCCACGGTGGACCTGATCGGCGACGGCTTCGATGCCGGGGTGCGGATCGCGACCCTGCCGGATTCATCGCTGCTGGCGCGGCGGCTGTGCACGACGCCGCGCCATACCGTGGCGGCGCCGTCCTATCTGGCGAAACACGGCCGGCCGGCGCATCCCAACGATCTCATGCAGCACCGCTGCCTCGGCTACGCCTATCTGGCGACGCAGGGCACCTGGACCTACGCCAACGCCGCCGGCGAGCAGGTCAGCGTGCGCCCATCGGGGCCGCTGCGGGTCAACAATGGCGAGGCGCTGCTGCCGGCGCTGCTGGCCGGGCTCGGCATCGCCGACATGCCGGATTTCATCGTCGGCGACGCGATTGCCAGCGGCGCGCTCGAGGTCATCCTCGAGGGCTGGCAGCAGCGCGAAGGGGTGGTGAATCTGGTGATGCCGCCCGGCGGCCCGCGCCCGGCACGCGTCGAGCTTTTGGCGACGTTCCTGACGGAGAAGCTGGGACGCCCGCGAGGGGCGCCGCCAGGGCCTCGACGCTAAACCGGAAGTCTCAGCCGCCGCTGCGCTGCGCCTCGGCCAGGGTCGCCGCGCCGAACGGGATGTCGTTGACCAGCGACGACGACACCGACGGCACCTGCGCGCCATTGGTGGCGCGGACCACGGCCTGACGGGTACGGCTGAAGGCGGCTTCGACGCCGGTGGCCGGTGCGGCGATGGTAGTCAGGAGTTCGGTCATCAGCAGGCTGTTGGCTGCGGCGCTGTCGTCGGCCACCTTGCCGGGCGAGGCCGACGACAGGATAAGCGCATTGGCCGGCGCGGTGATCGGCGCCAGGCCTCGCGAGAAATTGCGGAAGCGGCGCTCATAGGGGTTGCGGCGCGAGGCATCGAGCACGACCAGATTGGCGCGGGCGCCGGCGTCCTTGATGCTGTCCAGCACGGCTTCGACGCTGAGCGCGGTGCGGCGGACGTCGGCCTCCTGCCAGATCTTGGCGTCGACCGGGATCATGTAGCTCTCGCGGCCGGCCTGCACGCCGTAGCCGCCGAAATACAGCATCACCTCGGACTCCGGTCTGATCCGCGCCTTCAGCCGCTCGACCGCCCGCGCCATGTCCTCGCGGGTGGCGTCTTCCACCACGTCGACATCGTAGCCCTGGCCGCGCAGCGCCGCGGTCAGCGCGCGGGCATCGTTGATCGGCTGCGCCAGAGGCTGCACCGCGTCGGGATAGCGGCCATTGCCGATCACCAACGCGAGCCGCGGGGTCTTGCTCTCGACCGCACCGCTACGCACCGCGGCGGCCGACGCGGCATCGAGGCTACGCTTGTTCAGCGCGGCGTGCGCGCCGAGGCCCAGCGACAGGATGCCCAGCAGGGCGGCGCCGATCGTCAGCGAGCGGCGCGAGATGCGAAACGGGGCAACGATCATCACTCATCATCCTTCGGGCGCGCAGCGTCGAAGCGCGAAAATCCAGAACGGTTGTCAGGGGTTAGGAAACCCAATGTTGGCGAATTGCGCTGATTTTGCGGCGTCGCACCAAACCTTGCCTTTACCTTGCCTGGTCCGACGCGACAACATGGAACTCGGTTCAATGATGGAAGTACGAGATCATCCTGCTCTGGCCGGACCCCGGTGACCGTGATCTCCGTCACGTTGTAATCGCCGTTCATTCGTGCAAGTTTTCAACGGGTTGCAAGGACGCTTTTGCCGAAACGGCAGGGCGTCGGGGGCGGGGCGCATGGGACTGCACGAGATGGCCGGCGCCGCCTGGCGGTCGCTGACCGGCGCGAAAGCCGGGCCCTCGCTCTACGACCTGTGCGATCCGCTGTTCCGCCGCGCTACCACCGGCGATCCGCACATCGCGAAATTCTACAACACCGCGCTCGGCAATCCGGCGCTGCGGCCGCTGCTGCGCCGCGCCGGCCTGCCCGAATTGCGTGACCCGGCGACTTTCGCGGCGCTGCGCACCGCGCTGACCCGCGCGCGCGATGACGTCGAGCCCGACTGGACCGCGATCGGCGGGCCGATCGCGGATCTGCTCGAGACCTTGCAGCCGCGCCACCCGCGGCCGCAGCCGGTCTCCGCGCCCACGCGGATGCCGCGGCTCTCCGAGATCGACGCGGCGATCCGGCGCTGCGGCGCGCATCTGCTCGATGCCCATACGCAGCACGGCTTCATCCCGACCTATGCGGCCTTCAACCTGATCGGTGATCCGGATGTCGGTGGCCGCGAACTGTTGATGGCGCTGAACGGGCTGCGCGCGCGGGGCTACAAGAACTCGACGCTGCTGTTCAGCCTCGCCCGCATCTTCATCGCGCGGTCGCCGGCCGCGGCGCTGATCAACCCGCCGTGGCGCGGCATCGCCGAGCCGATGTGGCAGCCGATGCAGATCCGGCATCGTTCGGCGTATTACGACGCGTTCTATATCGAAGCGCTGCTGGCCTATCGCGACACCGGGCTGGCTTCGCCGGAGCAGGGCGCAGCATCGCAGCGCGCGATCGACGATATGCTGGAATTCTGCCTGCGCATCAGCCGCGAGCAGGTGCGCGGCCCCGATGGCGGCACGGTCAGCGTCATCACCGCGCTGGCGCCGCCGCCGCATCCGCGCTTCTCGCGGTTTTTCGCGCAGATCAAACAAAACCTCGGCTTCGGCATCTATGTGCCGGACTGCGACACCACGGCCTGCGCATTCTCCGCGGCCACCCAGGCCGGCTCCTCCGATCCGCTGCTGGCGCAGCCGCTGATCGATTTCTATGCCGGCCACCAGGTCGGCCGCGACAGCAACGAGCCGCTCGTCACCGTGCCGCTCAACGACAACATCGACTACGACGGCGCCATCGTCACCTGGATCGACAACCTCGCCGGCGAGCGGCCGTTCGGCAACGACCTCGATCCGACACTCAATCTCGACGTGCTGGAAGTCACGTTCCGCAATTGCACGCGCTGGAATGTTCTGGAGACGCCGAAGCGGCTGGAGACCGTGCGCCGCATCCTCGGCTTCCAGCGGCGGCTCGCGGCCTCCGGCGCGTTTGCCGATCCGCGCTCCCACATCTACTACCTGCCCGAACTGTACTGCGCCTATTTCGGCCGCTGCTACGCGGCGTTCCGCGAACTGCCCGAGGCGGCGCAGCGCCTGATCGATCCGGACGGCGCGTTTGATACGATCCGGCTGCGCGTGCTGGCCTATGTCGAGGATGAGCTGATCGCCGCCGAGATGAACCCGTTCGACGCCGCGCTGGCGCTGATCGCGCTCGGCCATCTCGGCGCCGATGCCGCGAGCTTCCGGCCGGCGTTGCATGTGATCCTGAGCCAGCTCGGCGAGGGCGGCCGGCGAGCGCCGTTCCGGGCCTATGAATGGAACAAGATGAAGACGCCGACCCGCATTCTGGTCGGCGGCCCCGAGGCGACGTCGGCCTTCGTGCTGATGGGGCTGGCTCTGGCGCGCCGCGCGCTGCAGCAATCATCTGCCGCCTTATAGTCGTCGCGATTGAGGCCATGGTGACCTGTGGCGCGCCCGCGCCGGTGCCGTTATCCGGCATCGATTGCAGTTTCACATGCGGCCCATGAGCCGGATCGGCATTCGAGATGGTGAAGCGATTCCTCCTTGCGATCCTGTTCCTCTGCCTGCCGGCGCTCGCCAGCGCCGCCGACATCAGCGGTCCGGCCAAGATCCGCGCTGGCGACCAGGTCGCGATCGGCAATGCGCGGCTGCGGCTGGCCGGCATCGACGCGCCGGCCGCCGATCAGCTTTGTCTCAATGCCAAGGGCGAGCGCTGGGCCTGCGGCGCCGCCGCGCGCGACGAATTGATCCGCCTGACCGACGGCAAGCCGTGGACCTGCAAGACCACCGGCTCCGCCGATCGCTACGGCCGCGTGCCGGCCACCTGCACCGTGGATGGCGCGGACATCCAGCAATGGCTGGTGAAGAACGGCTGGGCGCTGTCACTGCCGCGGCCGCCGCGGCTTTACGAGGCCGAGGAGAAGGTCGCCCGCGACGCCCGCGCCGGGCTGTGGGCCGGGGCCTTCATCGCGCCGTGGGACTGGCGCGTGCGCAACAAGAAGACCGTGGTGATGGGCGCGGTCAAGCCGCCGCCGCAGGCGCTGGCGATTCTGCTGGCCTCGGCGTCGGGCCGCGTTGCGCCGTCGCCGGAATGCACCATCAAGGGCAACGTCAACCGCTCCGGCGTCTGCATCTACCACAAGCCGACTAGCCGCTGGTACGCCAAGATCGACATGCGCATCTCGAGAGGCACCCGCTGGTTCTGCTCGGTCGACGAAGCCGAAGCCGCGGGATGCCGGGAGACGCGCAGGTAGTCCTTCGTCACTCCGGGGCGTTTGCTTTTGCGAACGAGCCCGGAATCCCTGACCCTTGGTGTCAAGGTTTGAGACGCAGTGCCGCCACGCGGACGCTGCGGCGTATGGATTCCGGGCCCGCGCGAAGAGCGCGTCCCGGAATGACAGAAACGTACGATTGCACGACGCCTGTGATCGTCCTCGGTGTTCGGCACTACACCACGGCGCGGCGCGCCGGTATGATGCCTGCGGATGACGACCGAACCGATATACAAGCCGCGCCGCCGCCGCTGGCGTCATGCCGCGCTGGTGACCGTGCTCGCGATCGTCGCTTACGCCGCACTCTCCTACGCGTTGCTGCCGCTGCTGTGGACGCATTACGAGCATCAGCGCGGCCTCGCCGGGCTGCCGATGCAGACCCGCACGCCGCAGGGGATTCCGGGTGACGCCATCAATGTCGGGCTGATCGGCGATACCAAGGACATCCTGTGCGCGATGCATGCCGCCGGCTGGTACCCGGCCGATCCGGTGACCTTCCGTACCGCGATCGAGATCATCGGCAGCGTGATGTTCGACCGGCCCTATCGCGATGCGCCGGTCAGCCCGCTGGTGTATCAGGGCCGCCGCGAGGATCTGGCGTTCGAGAAACCGGTCGGCGGCAGCGCCGAGCATCGCCATCACGTGCGGCTGTGGAAGGTGCTCGACAAAGGCGAGGAGGGCCGCCCGGTCTGGCTCGGCGCCGCCACCTACGACCGCAGCGTCGGCATCAGCCGCTACACCGGCGCGCTGACCCATCACATTGCGCCCGACATCGACACCGAGCGCGATGCGCTTGCTGCCGATTTGCAATCGGCCGGCATGCTGGAAGCGCGTTACACCGTGTCGGGCCTCGGTCCGACGCTGGCCGGCCGCAACGGCGGCGGCGACCCGTTCTACACCGATGGCGAGGTCTGGGTGCTGCGGCTGGTGCCGGATTGCGCGAGGCGAAATGCGCCGCCGCAGATCATCCCGGGTCCGCTGGCGGCGGAGCTGAAAGACGAGATATGGCAAGCGGTCGCCGGCGCGATCGGGAAAATGACACCACCGCCTTGAGTTTTGGACCGTGACGCGGCATTGAATCAGCCGCATCGCTGGCGCTCGCGCCCTGATAGGACACTCACGCATGGTCGTACGCGCCGGACGGGAATTCCTCGCGATCCCCGGACCCACCACGATGCCCGACGAGGTGCTGCGCGCGATGCATCGCCCGGCGCTCGATATCTATTCCGACACCATGGTGCAGCTGACCGACGGCCTGCTGCGCGACCTCGGCCAATTGTTCGCTACGCAAGGCCGTTGCTACATCTACATCGCCAACGGCCATGGTGGCTGGGAGGCGGCGCTCAGCAACGTGCTGTCGCGCGGCGACAAGATACTTGTCCTCGAGAGCGGGCGCTTTGCGATCGGCTGGGGCCAGGCGGCGGCAGCGATGGGCGTCGAGGTCGAGGTGCTGCCCGGCCGCTGGCACCGCGCCGTGGATCCCGCCGAGGTCGAGGCGCGGCTGCGGCAGGACACTCAGCACAACATCAAGGCGGTGATCTGCGTGCAGGTCGACACCGCGTCGAGCGCCGTCAACGACATCGAGGCGATCGGCAAGGCGATCAGAGCGGCCGGCCACCCGGCGCTGTACATGGTCGACGCGGTGGCTTCATTGGCCTGCATGCCGTTCGAGATGGACGCCTGGGGCATCGACGTCACCATGTCCGCCTCGCAGAAGGGCCTGATGGCGCCGCCGGGATTGTCCTTCGTCGCCACCAATGACCGCGCCCGCGCCGCGCACCAGACCGCAAACCTGCGCACGCCCTATTGGGACTGGACCGCGCGCGAAGGCGCCGAGCACTACATGAAATATGCCGGCACCGCGCCGGTGCATCTGCTGTTCGCGCAGCGCGCGGCGATCGACATGCTGCTCGACGAGACCCTGCCCAACGTGTTCACGCGGCACCGGCTGCTCGCCGAGGCGGTGCGCCGCGCGGTCGCGGTGTGGGCGGAGGGCGGTGTGCTCGGCTTCAACATCGCCAGGCCGGAGGAGCGTGCCGACACGGTAACCACGGTCACCGTCGACGGCGCCGATCCGGCCGCGTTGCAGCGCTACTGCAAGGACAAATGCGGCGTGGTGCTCGGCACCGGCATCGGCGAGCTGCGCGGCCGAGCCTTCCGCATCGCCCACATGGGCCACATCAACGCCCCGTCGATCCTGGGCACGCTTGGCGTGATCGAAATGAGCCTCGCCGCGCTCGACATCCCGCACGGCAAGGGCGGCACGCAGGCGGCGATCGCATATCTCGCGGCCGCGGTCGCCGCGGATTGACGGCGGTTTGCGTTTGCCGGCGCGGCGGCTAGGTTCGTCGGCAAAACGAACAGGGCAGGGCGCCGGATGACCGCTACAAGCAACAGCAAGAAAACTCCCGACACGCTGCGCAGCGCACGTTGGTTCGCACCCGACGATCTGCGCGCCTTCGGCCATCGCTCGCGCGCGATGCAGATGGGCTACGCGCCGGAGGAGTGGAAGGGCCGCCCGGTGATCGCGATCCTCAACACCTGGTCGGACGCGCAGCCGTGCCACGCGCATTTCAAGACGCGGGTGGACGACGTCAAGCGCGGCATCCTGATGGCCGGCGGGTTCCCGATGGAATTGCCGGCGCTGTCGCTGTCGGAATCCTACCTCAAGCCGACCACCATGCTGTACCGCAACCTGCTGGCGATGGACGCCGAGGAACTGCTGCGCGGCCATCCGGTGGACGGCGTGGTGCTGATGGGCGGCTGCGACAAGACCACGCCGGCGTTGCTGCTCGGCGCCACCAGCATGAATCTTCCCGCCATCTATCTGCCGGCCGGGCCGATGCTGCGCGGCAACTGGAAGGGCAAGACGCTGGGCTCCGGCTCAGACGCCTGGAAATACTGGGACGAACGCCGCGCCGGACAAATCTCCGACAAGGACTGGGTCGACGTCGAGGCCGGCATCGCGCGCAGCTACGGCACCTGCATGACGATGGGGACCGCCTCGACCATGACCGCGATCGCGGAATCGATCGGCATGACCCTGCCGGGCGCGTCGTCGATCCCGGCGGCGGATTCCGGCCATATCCGGATGGCGTCGGAGTGCGGCCGCCGCATCGTCGACATGGTGTGGGAGGATTTGACGCCGAAGCGGATCCAGACCCGCGCCGCATTCGAGAACGCCATCGTGGTGGCGATGGCAATGGGCTGCTCGACCAACGCGATCATCCATCTGATCGCCCAGGCGCGCCGCGCCGGGCAGGACATCGGGCTCGACGATTTCGAGGCGGCCTCCCGCAAGGTGCCAGTGATCGCCAATGTGCGGCCGTCGGGCGACACCTATCTGATGGAGGATTTTTACTACGCAGGCGGCCTGCCGGGACTAATGAGCCGGATCGGCGAGCATCTGCATCTCGACGCTTTGACCGTGACCGGCAAGACGCTGGGCGACAACATCGCCGGCGCCGAAGTTCACAACGACGACGTGATCCGGACCGTCGCGAATCCGATCTACGCCGAAGGCGCGCTGGCGGTGCTGAAGGGCAATCTCGCGCCGGACGGCTGCGTCATCAAGCCGAGCGCCTGCGAGCCGCGGTTCTTGAAACATTCCGGGCCGGCGCTGGTGTTCGACGACTACCCGTCGATGAAGGCGGCGATCGACGATGAAACCCTCGACGTCACCGCCGACCACGTGCTGATCCTGCGCAATGCCGGGCCGCAGGGCGGGCCGGGGATGCCGGAATGGGGCATGCTGCCGATCCCCAAGAAGCTGGTGAAGCAGGGCGTGCGCGACATGGTGCGGCTCTCCGACGCGCGGATGAGCGGCACCAGCTACGGCGCTTGCATCCTGCATGTCGCGCCGGAGTCCTGGATCGGCGGGCCGCTGGCGCTGGTGAGGAACGGCGACATCATCACACTTGACGTCGATGCCCGCAGCATCAATCTCGACATCGGCGACACGGAAATGGTCAAACGGCGCGCGGCCTGGGCCCCGCCGGCGCCGCGCTACGAGCGCGGCTATGGCTGGATGTTCAGCCGCCACATCCGGCAGGCCAATGAGGGTTGCGACTTCGATTTTCTCGAAACCGCTTTCGGCGCGCCGGTGGAGGAGCCGGCGATCTACTGACCGAGGTTGATGTTGAACTCGTGGGCGCGGCCGGTGCCGACCAGCGTGAATTTCAGCGCGGCGCCTTCGGGCTTGGCGCCCGTGGGCAGGCCATCGAGGTCGAACTTGAAACGCCGCACGCCGGGCGGCCCGTCGATCAAGGCCGGGACCGGAAGCGCCCAGTCCGGCGTCGGTCCCTCGACGAACAGGTCGGCGCGGTCGTCCGGCGCGACGACATCGACCACCACCGCGGTCGGACCATCGCGGCGGACATCGCGGATCGTCAGGGGATTGGGGTCGCCCACCGTGGCCGGCACCGGGACCGTCTCCAGCGCCGTGGACAGCGCGCTGTCCTGGGTGCTGGCCACGCTGGCGATCGGCAGTTCGACGCTGGCCTCGACCGGCACGCAAAGCTTCTCGCAGACCGCGTAGCTGATCTCGGCGCGCAGCGTCACGGGCTTGTCTGCGTTTTTCGCGACGATGCGCAGCGGCAGCAGCACGTCGTTCTTGTAGCCGAGCGAAAATCCGCCGGCGCCGTCCTCGAATTTCATCGGCGCCGGCCAGAGGATGGTGACCGCTTCGACGTTATCCGATTTGGAGAAGTCGAAGCGCGGCGGCACGCCGGAATCGCCGGGGGTACGCCAGTATGTCTTCCACCCCGGCGAGAGCTTGAAGGCGACGCCGCCCAGAAGCACGTTGCCACTGCGCGAACCGGCCAGCAATCTGACCGCCGAGTGGTGATCATAGACCCATGCCGACGCATCCTCAGCGCGCACAACGCCGCCCGCGGCGAACAGCGCCACCACGGTCAGGAACATCGCGCGAACAGGAACGAAAGCCATGATCCGACGTCTTTACGGAGTAACGGGCCGGTGAACCATTGAATATGCCGTGATCCCGCGGACCGGATCCGCCGGGCGGGTTGATTGACAGGATTGCCACCCGATATCAGGATAGGTCAACACGAGAGTCCGCCCAGATGGCCCCTGCTTCGAAACGGCCGAAACGCAGCGAAACGAACATCGGCGACGATGATCGCGGCTATCTCGACGGCCAGTTGCTGATCGCCATGCCGGTGATGGAAGACGAGCGCTTCGCACGCTCGGTGATCTATGTCTGCGCGCATTCCTCCGAAGGCGCGATGGGGATCATCGTCAACCGGCCGGCCGGCAGCATCGACTTTCCCGAACTGCTGGTTCAGCTCGACATCATCGACAAGGCCGACCAGATCAAGCTGCCGGAAAACGCCGAAAGCATGAAGGTGCTGAAGGGCGGCCCGGTCGAAACCGGCCGGGGCTTCGTGCTGCATTCGAGCGACTTCTTCATCAAGGACGCGACGCTGCCGATCGACGACGGCATCTGCCTGACCGCGACCGTCGATATCCTCAAGGCGATCGCCAGGGGGGCCGGTCCGAAGCACGCGATCCTCGCGCTGGGTTACGCCGGCTGGGCGCCCGGCCAGCTCGAAACCGAAATCCAGGACAATGGCTGGCTGCACTGCGCCGCCGACGCCGACCTGATCTTCGGCAGCGACGTCGAGGAGAAATACCTCCGCGCGCTGCACAAGATCGGCATCGAGCCCGGCATGCTGTCGAACGAGGCCGGTCACGCGTAGCGGCGGCTCGCGCGAAAGACCGCCGTCATTCCGGGACGCGCTCTTGCGCGGGCCCGGAATCCATACTCCGAAGCTGTTCAGTTTCGGCCGTTTCGGCGAGACCATGTTTGCCAGGGCTATGGATTCCGGGCTCGCTCGCAGCTGACGCTGCTCCCGCCCCGGAATGACGGCTTGTTTGCTGCGTCGTACGCGGGCTTGACCCGCGTACCCATCCACTTTCGAAAGCATCATGCGAGGACGATGGATTGCCGGGCCTGCGCCGCGCCGAAGGGGCTTTGGCCCCGCAGGCGGGTCAAGCCCGGCAATGACATATCGACGTCTCAGCTCGCCGCTTCCAGCCGCTCTTCGGTCAACAGTCGCATCGCGGCGTCGGCGTCCATCGGTTCGCCGAACACGAAGCCCTGCGCGTATTCGCAGCCGAGCTGATACAATTCCACCGCGTCGGAATCGGTCTCCGCGCCCTCCGCCACCACCTCCATGCCGAGGTCGTGCGCCATCGCGATGATCGACTTCAGGATTACCGGGCGGGTACCGCGGCTGGTGGTGCGGACGAACGACTGGTCGATCTTGATGGTGTCGAACGGGAAGCGCTGCAGATAGGCCAGCGACGAATGCCCGGTGCCGAAATCGTCAAGCGACAGCCCGGTGCCGAGTTCGCGGATCCGGTGCAGCATCTGTGCTGCGTGCTCCGGATTTTCCATCACCAGCGACTCCGTCAACTCTAGCTTCAAGGTGCCGCGCGCCACCGACGAACGCGACAGTACCGTACGCACGTCGTGGATCAGGTCGTGCCGCAGCAACTGCCGCGAGGAGATGTTGACGCTGGCGAAAATGGGTTCGCGCGAGCGCATCGCGCGCTGCCAGATCGCCAGCTGCTTGGCGGTCTGGTCCATCACGAACATGCCGAGATCGATGATCAGGCCGATCTCCTCGGCGATCGCGATGAATTCGCCGGGCGCCATGCGGCCGAGTTTCGGATGGTCCCACCGTGCCAGCGCCTCGAAGCCGGCGATCGAGCGATCCTCAAGCCGCACGATCGGCTGGTACAGGATGGTGATTTCCTGCCGCTCGATGGCGCGGCGCAATTCGGATTCCAGGGTCAGGCGGTCGGTCTTGCGGGCGCGCATCGCCGGCTTGTAGACGTCGATGCGGTCGCCGCCGATCCGCTTGGAGTGATACATCGCCAGTTCGGCGTCCTTGATGATCTCGTCGCTGAGCTGAACGGTCGGATCCGACAAAGCGAGGCCGATCGAGGCGGTGAGGAAGATCTCGCGGTCGTTGAACGCGATCGGCGCACGGATGGTCTTGCGGATCGTCTCGGCGAAAGCGGTGATCCGCGCCGGGTCCTGTTCCGAGAGAAGGATGAGGCCGAACTGATCGCCGGCCAGCCGGGCCAGCGTGTCCTGCGGCTTCAGGATGCGGGTGAGCCGCCGCGCCAGGGTCAGGAGGATCGAATCGCCGACCGCGATGCCGACGGAATCATTGACCTGCTTGAAGCGGTCGAGGTCGATGACCATGAGCGTCGGCCGCATCGTCGGCACAGTCTTGGCGAAGTTGGCGACCGCGCCGAGCCGGTCGATGAACAGCTTGCGGTTCGGCAGGCCGGTCAGGTTGTCGTGCACCGAATCGTGCAGCATGCGCTCTTCGGCGTTCTTGATCTCGGTCACGTCGGTGAGCGTGCCGACGACGCGGGAGACCTCGCCGTCTGACCCCACCACCGGACGCGCCTTCAGCGCGAACCACATGAAGTGGCCGTCCGGGGTGCGCAGCCGGAAATCCTGTGCCAGCCGGCCGCGGCGCTGGTCGAGCACCGAGTCGAGCGCGGCGCGGAAACGGTCCTGGTCCAGCGGGTGCAGCACTTCCAGCCAGGTGGCGGCCGAGCCTTCCAGCGTGCCGCGCTTCAGCCCGAGCAGCGCTTCGGTCTCGGGGCTGGTGAACACCTTGTCGGCCGAGACGTCCCAGTCCCAGATCAGATCGCCGGATCCGGTCAGCGCCAGCGCACGGCGCTCGACGTCGGACACCACGCCCGACGACGCACCGCCGGCGAAGGCGTGTTGCATCACCGTGAAGCCGATCAGCATCACGATCAGCACCAGGCCGCCGAGCAGCGCCGGGCCGACGATGTCGTTGGTGACGCTGCCCGCCACCGCCATGCCGGAGGCGATCACCCAGACCACGAGCAGGAACCAGGTCGGGATCAGCAGCACCGCGCGGTCGAAGCCGTGGGTCGCCAGATACAGGATCAGGGTGAAGCCGGCGACCGCGATCAGCACCAGCGAGATGCGGGCAATGCCGGACGCCACCGCGGGATCGAACAGCGCCAGCGCCACCAGCGACCCGAGGAAGACCAGCCAGCCCAGCGTGATGTGCGAGTAGCGCACGTGCCAGCGGTTGAGATTGAGATAGGCGAACAGGAACACCAGCAGGGTCGCGGCCAGGATCGCCTCGCCGGCGGCGCGCCACACCCGCTCGGCGCCGGACGACATATCCAGCACCTTGCCCCAGAAGCCGAAATCGACGCCGATATAGACCAGCACCGCCCAGGCCAGCGCCGCGGCGGCGGGGAACATGATGCTGCCCTTGACCACGAACAGGATGGTCAGCACCAGCGCCAGCAACCCGGAAATGCCGATCACGATGCCCTGGTACAGCGTGAACGAGTTGACCTTGTCCTTGTAGGCCTCCGGCTCCCACAGATAGAGCTGCGGCAGCCGGTCGGTGCGCAGTTCGGCGATGAAGGTGATGACGGCGCCGGGATCCAGCGTGACGCGGAAGATATCCGCGACGGCGCTTTCCTGCCGCTCCGGCCGGTCGCCGGTCGACGGCGTGATGGTGGCGATGCGGGACAGCCCGAGGTCGGGCCACAGCAGGCCGGACGACACGATGCGGTAGTGCGGCGCGACGATCAGCCGGTCGAGCTGGTCGTCGGTGTTGTTGGCGAGCGCGAACACCACCCAATTCTGGCCGCCCTCGCGGGCACGCACCTCGACGCGGCGGACGATGCCGTCAGTGCCCGGGGCGGTGGAGACCTGGATGCGATCGTTCTCGCTGCGCTGATAGTCGAGGATGGCGGTGAGGTCGATCGCGGGCGCGTCGCTGCGCACGCTGACAGCGTCGAGCGCGCGCGCCGGAAACGCGGCGGCAACGATCATGATGAGGCCCAACGCGAGGGGCGCGAGGCACCTGATCAGACGCAATGTCGGTCTCCGGGTTCGGCGCGCCGATTCGCGACGCAAGGAAACGCGCCTCGGCCCGCGATAAATGACATGAATGCGAGGACAATCAAAGGCTTTCCGGCGAAGCGCCGGCGCTACACCTTCAACACAATTTTGCCAATATGCTGACTTGTTTCCATCCGCCGATGCGCATCGGCGGCGGCCGACAGCGGAAAGCTGCTGTCCATCAACGGTTTGACCTTGCCGGCCTCGAACAGCGGCAACACCCTGGCCTCGATCGCCGCCACCATCGCCGCCTTGTCGGCGTTGCTGCGCGGACGCAGCGTTGATCCGGTGTGATGCAGCCGCTTCATCATCAGCTTGCCGATGTTGACCGTCGCCTTGGGCCCGCCGAGCAGCGCAATCTGCACGATGCGGCCGTCAACCGCGGCAGCATCGTAGTTGCGCTCGACGTAGTCGCCGCCGACCATATCGAGAACCAACTCGACACCCTTTCCGCCGGTCGCCGTTTTGACTTCGGCAACGAAATCCTGGGTCTTGTAGTCGATCGCGTGATCGGCGCCGAGCTTCAGGCAGGCCTCCGCCTTGTCCTTCGAGCCGACGGTGACGATGACTTTCGACCCCAGCTCCTTGGCCAACTGGATCGCCATGGTGCCGATGCCGGACGAGCCGCCGTGGATCAGCACGGTCTCGCCGGGCTGCAGCGCGCCGCGCTCGAACACGTTGTGCCACACCGTCATCAGCGTCTCGGGCGTCGCGCCGGCCTCCTCCATCGAAAAAGTTTTCGGCACCGCCATCGCCTGCGCGTCCTGCGCGATGCAGTATTCGGCATAGCCTCCGCCGGCCACCAGCGACATCACCTTGTCGCCGAGCTTGTGCTTGCTGACGCCGTCGCCGATCGCGACCACTTCGCCGGCCACCTCGAGGCCCGGCAGATCGCTGGCGCCGGGCGGCGGCGGATAGCTGCCGGAGCGCTGCGAGACGTCGGGACGGTTGACGCCGGCGGCGGCCACCTTGATCAGGATTTCGCCCGCGCCGGGTTTCGGCACCGCGCGCGTTTCCGGCAGCAGCACCTCCGGTCCACCGGGCTTGCTGATGCCGATGACGGTCATTTGCGCGGGCAACTGTTCCATGATTTGTCCTTGCGGCAGGGTGGGCGACGGTCCACCTGATTAGAGAGCCGCGGCGGCACTGGCAACCGCGGCATGGTCACCGCAGGATAAGGCAGATGGCGATCGACGATGACGACCGGCCAAAGAAGAAGACCAGCCATGAGATCGGTCAGGATTTGGCATTGTTGTCGGTGGAGGAACTGGGCGAGCGCATCGCGCTGCTGACATTCGAGATCGAGCGGCTGACCTCCGCGCAGACCATGAAACGCGCCACGCGCGACGCCGCAGACAGATTTTTCAAGACCTGAAATTCAAGACGCAACAAAGCCGTCATTCCCCGCCTTGTGCCGCCGCGCATCCATGCCTTGCGGCCTCGAAGGCGTGGATGGTCGGGACAAGCCCGTCGATGACAGCCGCTATCGGCACCGTGCCATTTCGGTACAGGAATTAGTAAACGGGTTATTACCACAAAGGCTCGTTTACGAGGCGTTAAGCTTTCCGGGGTATTACGTAATTGTCCAACTTCTGGACGCCGAGTGGCTCCTGTCCACTCTGTTTTTGACGCCTCCCTGTTATCAACTTCAAAGCCGCCGGAAACGGCGGCTCTTTTTTGCCTGTCACCTGTCCTGTCATACCGCTGGAAACCATGTTCGCGGAGTTGGCTGGACTCCCGCACGCCGAAGCGCAATGATTTGTTCATCATAAGCCGACGGCCTTCAAACGTCGGCGGGTAACAGCTGGCGTGAGGCGTTAACGATGTCCGAACAATTGCAGGCCGACACGGCGCTCGTTCAGTTCAGCGAGCGGCTGACCAATTCGGCGGCTTTCGGCACCTTGTTCAGGGAAGGCATGGACCTTGTCGAGGAAACCGCGGCCTATCTGGATGGCGTCGGCCGCACCGAGGCGAAGGCGCTGGACCGTTCCGTCAGCCTGACCTACGCGACCGAGAGCATGCGTCTCACCACCCGGCTGATGCAGCTCGCGTCCTGGCTGCTGCTGCATCGCGCGGTCAAGGAAGGCGAGATGACGCTGTCGCAGGCCAATCGCGAGAAAACCAAGGTCAAGCTGTCGGCGGCCGATCCCAGCCCCGGCGACATGCTGGAAAAGCTGCCGGACCAGCTGCAGCAGCTGATCGCGCGCTCGATGGGCCTGCAGGCGAAGGTGCGTCGCCTCGACAGCACGATGCACGCTTCCGTTACGGAGCGCCCGCCGATCGGCAATCCGCTGGTGCCGCAACTCAATCGCCTGAAAGCCGCGTTCGAGCGGCAGTAACGCAAGCTCGAGCACTGTCATTCCGGGGCGTAAGCCGAAGGCGCGCGAACCCGGACTATGGAGATGTGAATTCCAGGGCTTCCGGGTTCATTTCGCCGCAAGGCGGCTCATGCCCCGGAATGCACAAGTCCAGTGCCAGCCCAAAAAAGAAACGCCCCGGTTTGCGCCGGGGCGTTTTGCGTTGGGCGGGACAGGACCGCGGAACGGCTCAGTCCTTCTTCAGAAAGCCCGAAAACTTCTTCTGGAACCGCGACACTCGGCCGCCGCGATCCAGCAGCTGCTGGGTGCCACCGGTCCAGGCCGGATGCGACTTGGAGTCGATGTCGAGGTTCAGCTTGTCGCCTTCCTTGCCCCAGGTCGAGCGCGTCTGGTATTCCGTGCCGTCGGTCATCACCACCGTAATGGCATGATAGTTCGGGTGAATTTCGGCTTTCATGGAACATCCTTCGGCGCGTCGGCGCCTGCATCGCGGTTGGCTTGAGAGTGGATTTGGGCGGTTCTATATCGCAGCCGTGCTGTCAAGACAAGGTATCTCCCGGATTTGCCAGCGACTGCATCGCAGCCTATTTGGAGACAGTCAGGCCCTATCCGCACAGGCAGCATTCCCGATGAGTTCGAGCAGGCGGCTCCCGACCGAAGCCAATGCATCCGCGGTCGCACTGTCGCTGGAAGCCGTTGCCGCCACCGAAGCGGTCGGCCCCCGCTCCGACCCGCTGCGCACCGAGGCGCCGCTGGAGCCACAGAAACTCGCCAAGGCCGGCCGGCTGCGGCCGCTGTTCGCGCTGGCGCCCTACGTCGCCCGCTATCGCGGGCGCGCGCTGCTCGCGCTTGCGGCGCTGATCGTGGCCGCCTTGACCACGCTGATCGTCCCGCTGGCGGTGCGCCGGCTGATCGATTTCGGCTTCAGTCCCGAAGGCCTCGCGCTGATCAACAGCTATTTCAGCGTCATGGTGCTGATCGTCGGCGTGCTCGCGGTCGCGAGTGCCGCACGCTATTATCTGGTGATGACGATCGGCGAACGCATCGTCGCCGATCTCCGCCGGGACGTCTTTGCGCATCTCACCGCGCTGTCGCCGTCGTTCTTCGATTCCTCGCGCAGCGGCGAACTGATCTCGCGGCTGACCGCCGACACCACGCAGATCAAATCCGCCGTCGGCGCCTCGGTCTCGATCGCGCTGCGCAACCTGATGCTGTTTGCCGGCGCCATCACCATGATGGTGATCTCGAGCCCGCGGCTGTCGCTGTTCGTGCTGGCGGCGATCCCGCTGATCGTGCTCCCGCTGGTCGCGTTCGGCCGCTGGGTGCGCCGGCTGTCGCGCAATGCCCAGGACACCCTGGCGGACGCCTCGGCCTACGCCTCCGAACTGGTCGGGTCGATCCGCACCGTGCAGGCCTACACCAATGAAGGCATGGCCAATGCGCGGTTCGGCGGCGAGGTCGAGCGCTCCTACGAGGCGGCGCGCAATTCGACCAAGGCCCGCGCGATCCTGACTGCGATCATCATCTTCATCGTGTTCTCCAGCGTGGTCGCGATCCTCTGGGTCGGATCGCATGACGTCGTCAGCGGCCACATCACGCCGGGCCGGCTCGGCCAGTTCGTGCTGTACGCGGCCTTCGCGGCCTCCAGTCTCGGCCAGCTCAGCGAAGTCTGGGGCGAGGTCTCGGCGGCGTCCGGCGCGGCCGAGCGGCTGTTCGAAATCCTGCGGGTGAAGCCGGCGATCGCTGCGCCGGCCGCGCCGAGCCCGTTGCCGACACCGGCGCGCGGCGAGGTGGTGTTCGACAATGTCAGCTTCGCCTATCCGACCCGGCCCGAGGTGCTGGCGCTGGACGGCGTCTCGCTGTCGGTCAGCCCCGGCGAGAAGGTGGCGATCGTCGGCCCGTCCGGCGCCGGCAAGAGCACGCTGTTTCACCTGCTGGAACGGTTCTACGATCCGCTTGGCGGCGTCATCTCGCTCGACGGCGTCCCGATCGCCTCGGCCGACCCGCGCCAGTTGCGCGAACGGATTGCCCTGGTGCCGCAGGACTCGGTGGTGTTTGCCGCAACGGCCCGGGAAAACATCCGGTTCGGCCGGCAGGATGCCAGCGACGCCGAGGTCGAGCGCGCCGCCGACCAGGCGCATGCCACCGAATTCATCCGCCGGCTGCCGCAGGGCTTTGAATCGCAACTGGGTGAACGCGGCGTCACGCTGTCCGGCGGCCAGCGCCAGCGCATCGCGATCGCCCGCGCCATCCTGCGCGACGCGCCCTTGCTGTTGCTCGACGAGGCGACCTCGTCGCTCGATGCCGAAAGCGAAACCCTGGTTCAGACCGCGCTCGAAGGGCTGATGGAAAAGCGCACCACGCTGGTGATCGCCCACCGCCTCGCCACGGTGCTGTCCTGCGACCGGATCCTGGTGATGGAGCACGGACGTATCGTGGAGCAGGGCACCCACGCGCAACTGGTGGCCCGCCGCGGCCTCTACGCACGGCTGGCGCGATTGCAGTTCGAGATGGCTTGAGGATTTCGCTCTGGCTCCGCGTCAACTGGAACCATTTACCGGGCAGGGTGATGGATGGTGCCGCTTACAGGACTCGAACCTGTGACCCCATCATTACGAATGATGTGCTCTACCAACTGAGCTAAAGCGGCGAATCAAGGTCGAGCCCGGATCCGGAAAGCCGGCCAGTCGCTTTCGACGACCGCCGGCTCACCTCGGCGTCGCGCTTATACCGGGAAGCGCGATCAGCGTCAAAACCCAACTTCGGCGGCAAAAGCCTGTCGATTCGACCCGGGCACCCCCGGGCAAAGCCGGCCGATGTTCAGAATTGACCATATGTCCGCTTTCGGACATGACATGTTCGCCGACTTCGCAGACGTGGATGGCATGCATGGAGCAAGTGGACAACGACGCCCCCGAACCGGGCCCAGCGCCGCTCATCTGCTTCCACTGCGGAACGGCCATGGTGCATCTCGGCAAGCTGCCGCGCCGGCCGCTGCGCGCCACGACGCAGGTCTTTCGCTGCTTCAGCTGCGACAATGTCGTGATCGACCCGCCGCTTTAGCGGCCGCCTTGTCTGCCCCGCGCATACGCTTCCGGAACTCCTGGGTGGTCTTCGACTTGTGTATCCACCTTAACAACCCAGGAGACTCCAATGAACCGTTTGCTCGGAACTGCTGCCGCCATTATCGCCCTGTCGATGCCCGTCATGGCGCAGGCGCAGGGCGTGCCCGGCGGCATCGAACGCGGCGCTCGCGACGGTGAACGCGCAGCTGGCCCGATCGGCGCGATCGTTGGCGGTGCCGTGGGCGGCGTCGTCGGTGGCGTGGCCGGTGTGCTCGGCGTTGATGAACGTCCGCGCTTCCGAAGCTACGTCGTCGAGCAGCGTCGTCCGTCCTACCAGTACCGCGACGAGGTTCGCGTCGGTGCTGTGTTGCCGGCGGATGGCGTGACCTACTACGAAGTGCCGCAGGAATACGGCGTGCGCGACTATCGCTATACCGTCGTGAACGGCCGCACCGTGCTGGTCGAGCCCGGCAGCCGCCGCATCGTCGAGATCGTCGAGTAAGTAATCGACTACTTGGCGAGTCGCGATCAAGATCAGGCCGTCCTCTGGGCGGCCTGATTCGTTTGCAGATGGAACTTTTAAATGTCAGTTATGTTGAGCCGCCATGACAAACCAGCCTGACATTTGGTACGTGTCCTACGGTCCCGACAAAGCGGTAAAGTCGGATGACCGGGCGTCGGGAATGGTGCGCTCGACCAAGACGTTCAAGACCGAGGACGAGGCCAAGCGCTTTGCCATCGAAATTCTGGCCAAAGGCTGGTCGGCGAATGCAGGCACGCTCAATCCTCATCAGCCGAAGCGGCTGATCGGCGCGTCGCAGATCGATCAATGGGCGCGGCCGGGTTACTGACCGGGCGAGTTACATCTCGCCGGTGAGAAACGGATTGGTCAGGCGCTCCTGACCGATGCTCGATCCAGCGCCATGGCCGCAGATGAATCCGACGTCGTCACCGAGCGGCAGCAGCTTGTCAGTGATCGAGCGTATCAGCGTCGCGTGGCTTCCGCCCGGAAGGTCGGTGCGCCCGACCGATCCGGCAAACAGCACGTCGCCGACCAGTGCGAACCGCATAGCATCATTGAAGAAGACCACGCTGCCCGGCGAGTGTCCGGGGCAGTGCAGGACCTTGAAGGTCAGGTCGCCGATGCTGGCGCTGTCGCCTTCGTCAAGCCAGCGGTCGGGGGTGAAATTCCGCACGCCGGTCATGCCGAAATTTGCGCCGCTGGCGACCACGTTGTCGAGCAAGTATTTGTCGGCCATGTGCGGGCCGATGATCGGTACGCCGAGCGCGTCGCGCAGCTCGGCCGCGCCGCCGACGTGATCGATATGGCCATGGGTCAGCCAGATCTGCTCGACCGTGACGCCGGCCTGCTCGATCGCCGCGAGGATCTGCGGCACGTCGCCCCCGGGGTCGACCACCACCGCCTGCTTGCTGGGTTCGCTCCACAGCAGCGTGCAGTTCTGTTGGAATAGGGTGACCGGAATGATGGCAGCGCCGGCCTTGGCAGCTTGATGATCGGCGTCGGATTGCTCTGTCATGGCCGCACAATGCCGATTTTTGCGGGCGCGCCAAGGGGTAATCGGCTGCTTGGGGACGGGCGACAAATTCGGTAGACTGGATCGATGGAGACTCACGCGCTTCACATCGCAGCGTTGCCGGACCGGCGGCAGTCGGAGACCGCCGTCAAGATTGCGCGGGGCACTGCGCGGTTTCTGCGCTCGCTCGGATTTGCCTGTGTCGCGGAGTTGCCCTTGCCGTCAGGTCGACGCGCCGACCTGGTGGCGCTGAACGAGCGCGGCGAGATCTGGATCGTCGAGATCAAGTCCTCGCTGGCGGATCTGCGCGCCGACCAGAAATGGCCGGACTACCGGGCGCATTGCGATCGGTTGTTTTTCGCCTTCACGCAGGAATTGTCGTGCGATCTGTTTCCCGGCGACACCGGGCTGATCGTCGCCGATGCCTATGGGGCGCATCTGCATTGCGAGGCGCCCGAACACAAACTGCCGGCGGCGACGCGCAAGCTGATGATGCTCCGCTTCGCCACCATCGCGGCGCAGCGGCTGAGCCGGCTCGCCGATCCGCAAGGTCATACCGAGATTTAAGCCTCAGTCCTGCACGCCGTAGCGGTGCAGGTCGTTGCCATGGGTGTCGAGCCAGCCCTTGGCGCGCTCGGTCAGCGGGCAGATCTTCGCCACCACTTTCCAGAACCGTGCTGAATGGTTCATCTCGACCAGATGCGCGACCTCATGGGCGGCGAGGTAGTCCAGCACATAGCCCGGCGCCAGGATCAGCCGCCAGGAGAACGACAGCGATCCGGCCGAGGTGCAGGAGCCCCATCGGCTGGACTGATCGCGGATCGAGATGCGCTTCACCTTGACGCCGAGCGTCTCGGCGTAATGCTGCGATGCCTTCTGCAGATCGCGGCGCGCTTCGCGCTTAAGAAAATCGTGCACGCGCCGATCGATATGCTCCGGTTCGCCGGCGACGCAGATGATGCGCTCACCGGAATCCCGGGTTTCGGTCCACACCGTTCCGCGGACGCCGGCGCGATGCACGATCTTGTGCGAAACGCCGCGCAGCGGGACGAGGGTGCCGGGATGAAACGGTGCAGCCTTCGGCAGTCGGCCAAGCCGGGCCGCAATCCATGCCCCGTGACGCTGCGCAAAATCCTTGGCGTCGACCAGCGTACCGCGCGGCGGCATCGTCAGAATCGCTTCGCGATCGCTGGGATGAATCCGCAACGTATAGCGTCGCGCGCGGCGATGCCGGCGCAAACGGATCGAGAAGAATTGCGAGCCGAATTTGATCGCGATCGCGTCCGGCTCAGCAGGACGACGATACAGGAGTGCACGAAAGGCCATGGTTGCAGATCCGGACAGCAGGAATTCCTCGGGATTCTGCCATATCCGCCGCCAATGGAAGGGCTCGGCGCAAAAACAAATCATTTGCCCAATATACAGGGTTCGTCGACGGAGGGTGCCCTACCTGATGTGGCGGGAACCGCGAATTATGGCAGGGGAACCCGCTCTGGCCAATAATGAATAATGAATCCTATTTCATTGTTTGTGGGGCCTGATTCACTTTGTCTTGGCGCCGCGGAAAACGAAGCCTCGCCATCATAGATTTGCCGATCCACTTAACGTGCGCGTATACGGTCGGAATCATATCCGCACTGGCCTTCATCCACGCATGTTCAGCATCGCAGCGCTCTGGATTCCCTTCACGCTTGTCGCTGCTGCGGGGCAAGTTGCGCGCAACGCGATGCAGCGCCAGCTCACCGGGCCGCTTGGCACGTGGGGCGCGACCAACATCCGCTTCCTGTTCGGATTTCCGTTTTCGATTGTGTTCTTCGCCGCGGTGATCCTCGGCACCGGCGACGCGCTGCCGTGGCCGGATCTCGACTTCTGGCCGTGGCTCATGGCCGGTGCGCTGTCGCAGATCGCCGCGACGGGGCTGATGCTGATGGCGATGAACGACCGCTCCTTCGTCGTGACAACCGCCTATCTCAAAACCGAAGCGATCCAGACCGCGATCTTCGGCTTCGTGTTTCTTGCCGACCACCTCACTGTGCTGAAGGTCGTCGCGATCCTGATCGCGACGCTGGGCGTCATCGTCACGGCGCTGCGGCCGGGCAGCGAGCGAAATCTGATCAGCCTCCGGCCGACGCTGTTGGGGCTGACCGCCGCCGCTTTCTTCGCGCTGTCGGCGGTCGGCTTCCGCGGCGCCATCATCGTAGTTCCTGGCGTCACCTTCGTCACCGCGGCATCCTTCACGCTGGTGTTTGCGCTCGGCGTGCAGACACTGGTGCTGACGATCTATCTTCTGATGCGGGCGCCGCAGACGCTGGCGGCGATCCTCAGGCTCTGGAAGCCGTCGATGCTGGCCGGTTTCACCGGCGCGCTGGCCTCGCAGTTCTGGTTCCTCGCCTTCGCGCTGACCGCGGCCGCCAATGTCCGCACCCTGGCACTGGTCGAGGTGCTGATGGCGCAGGGCGTGGCGTATTATTCGTTCAAGCAGAAGCTCTCGGTCCGCGAACTGTCCGGCATCGCGCTGATCGTGATCGGAGTGGCGATGCTGGTGGCGGTGTAGCGCGCCGCGTCAGTTGCGGTCGTCGGGCAGCACCGGCAACGGGCTGACTTCGATGCCTTCGTCGATCAGCGAGCGCGCTTCCGTCGGCGAGGCCTCGCCGTAGATCGGGCGATGCTCGATGTCGCCATAGTGCATCTTGCGGGCCTCGTCGGGAAATTTCTGCCCCACATTGTCGGCGTTCTTCGTAATGTGGTCGCGCAATTCCTTGAGCTTGCTGCGCAACTCGCGCTCCTGCGCCATCAGCAGCGGTGTCGGGGTCGACTCACCGGCTTCGACCGTAACCGGAGCGGGCTCGGCGCCGCGCTTGCCCTTCCGCACGATCTGCGGCGCCATGATGGCCTTCTCGACCTTGGCCGAGCCGCAGGACGGGCAATTCACCAGCTTGCGGCGCGCCTGGGAATCATATGCCGCCGAGCTCTGAAACCAACTCTCGAAGGCATGGCCGCGCTCGCATTGCAGCGTGTAGCGGATCATGCCGGATCCTGAACGAGATGCAGATAGTCCGGCGCATCGCGCGGGTCGGCCACGCTGAAGCGCCGGCCGTGCTGCAGCGACGGGATCCTCTTGCGCACGCTGGCGACCTTGGCGGGGTCGATTTCGGCGATGATGAAGCCCGGATCGACGCCGGCCTCGGCCAGGATTACGCCCCAGGGATCCACGATCATCGAGTGGCCGTAGGTCTCGCGCTTGTTCTCGTGCAGCCCGCCTTGCGCCGCGGCGAACACGAAGGCGCCGTTCTCGATCGCGCGGGCGCGCAGCAAGGTGTGCCAGTGAGCCTCGCCGGTCGGTTTGGTGAAAGCGGACGGCACGGTGAGAAACGACGCGCCGCTCTCAGCCAAGGCGCGGTACAACGCAGGAAAGCGAACATCGTAGCAGATCGTCAGGCCGATCCGTCCCCACGGCAGGTCGGAGATCACCGCGGTTTCGCCGGGCTGATAATTGGCGGATTCGCGGTAGCTCTCGCCGCCATCGAGGTCGATGTCGAACATGTGGATCTTGTCGTAGCTGGCGAGCACCACGCCGTCCGGACCGATCAGGAAGGATCGGTTCACCGCGCGGTCCGGGGTCGCCCGCAGCGCCAGCGAACCGATGTGCAGATGGATCTTCAACTCGCGGGCAAGTTCGCGGTAGTCGCGCAGCGAGCGGTCGTCCGACTCCTCGGCCAGATGCTCGAACAACGCCTGGCGGTTGAGCTGCATCATGTTGCTCACCTCAGGGGTGAGCACGTAGTCGGCGCCGGCGGTGGCGGCCTCGCGGATCAGATGCGCGGCCTGCTCGAAGCTGGGGCCCGGGGTCAGGCCGGTGCGCAGCTGCACCATCGCGGCGGTGAATTTCTGCCCCTCGCTCATGACGCGGCGGGCTCGCCGGCCAACAGCGCGTCGAGCTTGCCGGCGCGGTCGAGCGCGTAGAGGTCGTCGCAACCGCCGACATGCAGCGTGCCGATGAAGATCTGCGGATAGGTCGCGCCGGGACCGACCCGCTCGTCCATCTTGCCGCGAAACGCCGGATCGACCGCGACGTCGTACTCGGTGAAGGCCGCCTTCTTGCGGGTCAGCAGCGACTTGGCGGCGCTGCAATAGCCGCAGCCCGGCCGCGTGAAAATTTCAATGGCAGCGGACATGCGCGCAGACCCCATCGCTGGTTTGGACGATCCCGTTATATGGGAGATCGGCGGCTATCCACAACCCGCGCGAACACCAACACGTCGACCGAGGCCGCCTTGGCGCGGAGCAGCGCACGGGCGCAGGCCTCGACGGTCGCGCCCGACGTCAGCACGTCGTCGACCAGCACGATGCGGCGGCCCTGCACCTCGGCGGCGTTGCCGGGCGGCACCTTGAACGCGCCCTGCACGTTGCTGGCGCGCTCGGCGCGCGACAGGCCGATCTGATGCGCCGTCGGCCGGATCCGACGCAAGGCATTGGTCGCGACGCGCACTTGCGCCAGCTTTCCGATCTGCCGCGCCAGCGCGCCGGACTGGTTGTAGCGCCGGCCGAAGCCGCGCTTCCAGTGCAGCGGCACCGGCACCAGAAGGTCGGCGTCGGCGAGCAGCGGCTTGCCGGCGCGCGCCATCCAGCGCCCCATCGCCGGCGCCAGATCGACGCGGTCGTGAAACTTCAAGGCATGGACCAGCGTCCGTGCCACGTCGTCGTAATGCACCGCGGCGCGGGCGCGATGGTAGCTCGGCGGATCGGCGATCGCCTGCATCGACAGCAGGCCGGGGCCGGATCGTAGACGAAGGGAATGCCGAGCCGCTCGCAATAGGGCGGCTCGATGAAGGAGAGTTGCGACCAGCACTGTGCACAGACACCTTCGCCGGCCACCGGCTCGTGGCAGGCCACGCACAGCGTCGGCAGCGCGACGTCGAGCGCCGCGCGGGCGGTGAGGGCCAGCGTGTGAATCACGCCGCGCCACGCGCTGCGCAGCGGACTGGAGATTGGCGCTGACGGTGCCTCGACGTCCATGACGCAAGGCTAGCGCCGGCCCGGAGCAGTCTCAAGCTTCTCGACTTACGTGCCCCGGATGCTGCGCAGCGCGCCGCTCTTGCGGCGTGTGCGCTGCTAAGCCAGGCCCCGGTGTCGTTGCTGCGCAGGAAAGCGACCGGGGTCCCGGTTCTGCGAAGCGGCACAAGGGTGCCGCATCGCGCCCGGGACACGGGGCGCATTGCCAGTCCTTGACCCGCATCGTACCAAGCGACGATGGCGCCCCCCTCCAACACCATGCCGGTGCTGTTCGATCGTGTACTGCTGCGCGCGCGGCAATCCCGCGCCGAACGCAGCGGCCCCGTCACGTTCCTGCTCGATCGCGTGCTGGACGACATGGACGAGCGGCTTGCCGCGGTGCTGCGGACGTTCACGTCGGTCGCCGATCTGTGGACGCCCGGCGGCGCGCGACAGTTGCTGCAGCGCTATCCGGCGATCGCCGAGATCCCGCTCGATCCGTCCGGCAGCGAGGCGCTGCCGTTGGCGCCGCAATCGCTCGACCTCGTGGTGTCCGCGCTGGCGCTGCAATTCGTCAACGACCTGCCCGGGGTGTTCGCGCAGGTTCGCCGCGCGCTCAAGCCGGACGGGCTGTTCCTGGCGGCGATGACGGGCGGCGATACCCTGACCGAGTTGCGACAGGCGTTCGCGGCGGCCGAGGCCGAACTGGAAGGCGGGGTGTCGCCGCATGTCGCGCCGACCGCCGACCTGCGCGACATCGGCGCGCTGCTGCAGCGGGCCGGCTTTGCGTTGCCGGTCACCGACATCGACCGCGTCGTGGTGCGCTACGACAGCGCATTCGGGCTGATGGCGGATCTGCGCGCGATGGGCGCGGCCAATGTGCTGGTCGAGCGGCGCCGCACGCCGATGCGCCGGGCGACGATGCTGCGGATGGCGCAGATCTATGCGGAGCGCTTCGCCGACCCCGACGGCCGCGTGCGCGCGACCTTCGAGGTGATCTGGCTGTCCGGCTGGGCGCCGCATGAGAGCCAGCAGCAGCCGCTGAAGCCCGGGTCGGCGACCGCGAGCCTGGCAGAGGCGGTCAAGGCGCAAGGTTCGAAAGACAGCGGGTAGACAAAAAAACATGGCCGGATCAACCGGCCATGTTGTCGTCGATGCTGTGAATGACGGCCGCGTTTACTTCTTCGCGGGCGCCGGTGCAGCCTTGGTCTCGTCGGGCTTGGCGATCTCTGCCGGCTTGTCCATGCGCTCGACCTTGGCGGCTTCGCGCAGTTTGGTGACATAGTCGGCCTGCGCCTTGCGGGTCACATAGGTCTCGATCTGCGCCTTCACCTGATCGAACGACGGCGCCTGGCGGTTGCGCTTCTCGTCGACCTTGATGATGTGCCAGCCGAACTGCGACTTGACCGGGTCGGAGATCTTGCCCGGCTCCAGCGTGAAGGCGACGGCGGAGAATTCCGGCACCATCTGATCCTTGGTGAAGAAACCGAGGTCGCCGCCATCGGAGGCGCCGGGATCCTTCGACTTCGACTTGGCCAGTTCGGCAAAATCGGCGCCCTTCTTCAGTTCGGCGGCGATCGCCTTGGCCTCGTCCTCGGTCTCGACCAGGATGTGTCGGGCGTGAACCTCGGGCTCGCCGGTGATCTGCTTGGCGGCCTCGTCATAGACCTTCTTCATGGCGTCGTCGGTGGTCGCGGCCTTGCCCTCGACCGAGAGCAGATTGTCCATCAGCAGCCGGTTCCGGGCGAAGGCGAGCTTGGCCTTGAAGTCCTCGCGGTCGGCGATCTTCTGTTCCTCGGCCGCCTTGGCGACGATCTTCATGTCGATCAGGAAGGCCAGAACGTTGTCCTTGCGGGTCGCCGGGTCCATCTGGGCGAGGCTCGGGGCGAGTTCTTCCTCGGCGATGGTGACGTCGCTCTGGCGGATTTCAGAACCATTGACCTTGGCCAGAACCGGATTGGCGTCCTGCGCGCGAAGCGGCCCCGCGGCGAGCGCCGCCGCCAGGCAGCCGGCGGCGGCGCTGAGCATCAGGCCGCGGCGCAGGCTGGTTTTCAGTTCGGGCAAAGACGGCGTCATGGAAATTCCTTATCACCAAGGCAGGGGAGGGTTGGCGGACAGTTGCTTGATCTATACTGCCTTGGCAACGCGAAAACTTGGTCAAAATCATGAATTCCCTGACAGGGTCACGCGTTGACAACCCTTGAGGCCAGCCATATCTCTCGGCGACCGGCCGGTGGCGGCGGCGATTGCCGTGTCGTATCCGGGCCGTGACCTCGGATTGCTCGATTCCCGTCCTTTTCGCGCGCGCTCCCTGCCGGGGTGCAGGCCTCTAGCGTCACGATGAGTTGATAGCTGCCGGGGCGATGGGTGGCCGCAGGGCCGGACCGACACAGACAGGATTTTGGCATGATCGGCGCGCTCGCCCGCAAATTGTTCGGCTCCCCCAACGACCGGCGCATCAAGGCCTATCAGCCGCGCGTGGCCGCCATTAATGCGCTGGAGCCCGAAGTCGCCGCGTTGTCCGACGAGGCGCTGCGCGCCCGCACCGCACAATTCCGCCAGCAACTGGCCGAAGGCAAGACGCTGGATGACCTTTTGGTGCCGGCTTTCGCCACGGTTCGCGAAGCCGCCAAGCGCACGCTCGGCCAGCGGCACTTCGATGTGCAGCTGATCGGCGGCATGGTGCTGCATGAGGGCGACATCGCCGAGATGAAGACCGGCGAAGGCAAGACGCTGGTCGCCACGCTCGCGGTCTACCTCAACGCGCTGGCCGGCAAAGGCGTCCACGTCGTCACCGTCAACGACTACCTCGCCAAGCGCGACAGTGACTGGATGGGCCAGGTCTACGGCTTCCTCGGCCTGACAACCGGCGTGATCGTGCACGGCCTCGACGACTACGAGCGCCAGAAGGCCTATGCCTGCGACATCACCTACGGCACCAACAACGAATACGGCTTCGACTATCTGCGCGACAACATGAAGTACCGGCTGGAGGACATGGTCCAGCGTGGGCACTACTTCGCCATCGTCGACGAAGTCGACTCGATCCTGATCGACGAGGCGCGGACGCCGCTGATCATCTCCGGGCCGCTCGATGACCGCTCGGAATTCTACAACACCATCGATACCTTCCTGCCCAAGCTTGAAAAGCTGACCGACTTCGAAGTCGACGAAAAGCAGCGCACCGTGTCGCTGACCGAAGCCGGCATGGAGAAGATCGAGACGCTGCTGCGCGACGCAGGCCAGCTCAAGGGCGACTCGCTGTACGACGTCGAGAACGTCTCCGTCGTGCATCACATCAACCAGGCGCTGCGCGCGCATTCGCTGTTCCAGCGCGACAAGGACTACATCGTCCGCGACAACGAAGTAATCATCATCGACGAATTCACCGGCCGCATGATGCAGGGCCGGCGCTATTCGGAAGGCCTGCACCAGGCGCTGGAAGCCAAGGAGCACGTCCAGGTCCAGCCGGAAAACCAGACGCTGGCCTCGATCACCTTCCAGAACTACTTCCGCATGTACGACAAGCTGGCCGGCATGACCGGCACCGCGCTGACCGAAGCCGACGAGCTGTTCGACATCTACAAGCTCGAAGTCGTCGAGGTGCCGACCAACGTGCCGATCGGGCGCCTCGACGAGGACGACGAGGTCTATCGCACCCAGGCCGAGAAGCACGCCGCGATCCTGGCCGAGGTCGAACGCGCCAATGCGCGGATGCAGCCGGTGCTGGTGGGTACTGCCTCGATCGAAAAATCCGAAATGCTGGCCGAGTATTTGCTGAAGAACGGCTACAAGCTGATCGACTTCGCCAATCCCAAGGCGATGGAAAAGCTCTATGCCGCAGCCCGCGCCGGCAAGCCCGCGAAGCTGTTCGCGGTGCTGAACGCACGCTTCCACGAGCAGGAAGCCTACATCGTCGCCGAGGCCGGCGTGCCCGGCGCGATCACCATCGCCACCAACATGGCCGGCCGCGGCACCGACATCAAGCTCGGCGGCTCGTTGGAGATGCGCGCGCAGATCGAGACCGCCGACATCACCGATGAGGCCGAGAAGGCCGCCAAGATCGAGCAGATCAAGGCCGACATCGAACGCTTCCGCGCGATGGTGCTGAAGGCCGAGGAAGTGGCCGAGGTCGAGCCGGCCAAGGGCTCGAAGCCGGCCAAGACCGTCACCAAGCCGGGCGGGCTCTACATCATCGGCTCGGAGCGCCATGAATCGCGGCGCATCGACAACCAGCTGCGCGGCCGTTCCGGCCGTCAGGGCGATCCTGGCCGCTCAAAATTCTTCCTGTCGCTGGAAGACGATCTGATGCGGATCTTCGGCTCCGACCGGCTCGACACCATGCTGACCCGGCTCGGCCTGAAGGAAGGCGAGGCCATCATCCACCCCTGGATCAACCGGGCGCTGGAGAAGGCGCAGCAGAAGGTCGAGGCGCGCAACTTCGACATCCGCAAGAATCTGTTGAAATACGACAACGTCCAGAACGACCAGCGCAAGGAAATCTTCGACCACCGCGTCAACCTGATGAAAAGCGAGGACGTCGCCGAAACGGTGAGCGAGATGCGCCACGCCTATGTGGACGACATCGTCAGCAAGCACGTTCCGGAACACGCCTATGCCGAGCAGTGGGACGTTGCCGGGTTGAAGGAAGAGCTCAATCGGGTCATCGGGCTGGATCTGCCGGTGGAGGAGTGGGCCAAGGAAGAGGGCATCGCCGACGAAGAGCTGCTCAGCCGGATCGATCAGCGCGTCGACGAGCACATGGCCGCCAAGGTGGCGCAGTGGGGCCCCGAGGTCATGCGCTACGCCGAGAAGACCATCCTGCTGCAGACGCTGGACCATCTGTGGCGCGAGCATCTGGTAATGCTGGACCATCTGCGCCAGGTGATCGGCCTGCGCGGCTACGGCCAGCGCGACCCGCTGCAGGAATACAAGTCGGAGGCGTTCGCGCTGTTCGAGGCGATGATCGTCAATCTGCGCGAGGCGGTGACGGCGCAGCTGATGCGGGTCGAGATCATCCCGCCCGAACAGCCGCAGGAGCTGCCGCCGATGGAGGCGCACAAATTCGATCCGAATACCGGCGAGGACGAGATGGCCTTCGCCAACGTCTCGCTGGCGCCGGCGGCCAATGCCGACAAGGCGCTGCGCGATCCGAACAACCCGACGACGTGGGGCAAGGTCGGCCGCAACGAGGATTGTCCCTGCGGCTCCGGCAAGCGCTACAAGCACTGCCACGGCAAATACGCCTGAACCGGCTCGCGCGGCCTACGAAAGTCGCGCGTGGACGGCGATGACAGGCGCGGGCGCTGCTGCTAGCCTGCTGCAGCGCACAGGCCGGCGAAAAGCGTCGCACAAGCGCGGGGCGCATTAGTCTAAATTTACAATTCGTCAAGTCGTGACATCATTCTCGGAAAGAGTATAAGCAAGAAACGGACCAACTTGGATCGGTTCTCGTTTCATGGCGCTGTCTCAACGACTTGAATTCCGCCAGTCGCAGTCGCTGGTGATGACTCCGCAGCTGATGCAGGCCATCAAGCTGCTTCAGCTGTCCAATCTCGACCTCGCCACCTTCGTCGAAGACGAACTTGAACGGAACCCGCTGCTTGACCGCGCCAGCGACAATGGCGAGCCGCCGGTTGCCGGCGAAGCGACCCCCGAACGCGCCGAATTTGCCGATCAGGACGATTTTTCGACCGGGGAGGACGGCCCGGGCGACCGCTCCAATCTGACCCACGGCGACGGTTTCGAGCCCGCGCCGGAGGACTGGATGAACCGCGACCTCGGGAGCCGGGCCGAGATCGAGCAGACCCTCGATACCGGCCTCGACAACGTGTTCCCCGAAGAACCCGCCGAGGCGGCCGCGCGCAGCGCTCAGGACGCTGCACCGACCGCCTATACCGAATGGGGTGGCGGCGCCTCGAGCGACGAGGGCTACAATCTGGAAGCCTTTGTGGCGGCTGAGACCACCTTGTCGGGCCATCTGGCGGAGCAACTCGCCGTTGCTTTCGCCGATCCCGCCCAGCGCATGATCGGTCAATATCTGGTCGACCTGGTCGACGAGGCCGGCTATCTGCCCGCCGACATGGGAGACGCCGCGGAGCGGCTGGGCGCGTCCGCCGCGGCAGTTGAAGCCGTCGTGGCGGTGCTGCAGACCTTCGATCCGCCCGGCGTCTGCGCGCGCTCGCTGAGCGAATGCCTCGCCATCCAGCTGCGCGATCGCAACCGCTACGATCCGGCCATGCAGGCGCTGGTCGAGCACCTCGATCTGCTGGCCAAACGCGACATCGGCAGCCTGCGGAAGATCTGCGGCGTCGACGACGAGGATCTGGCCGACATGATCGGTGAGATCCGTCATCTCGATCCGAAGCCCGGACTGAAATTCGGCTCCACGCGAGTGCAGAGCGTGGTGCCGGACGTTTATGTCCGTCCCGGTCCGGACGGCGGCTGGCTCGTCGAGCTCAACAGCGACACGCTGCCGAAGGTGCTGGTCAATCAGGTCTATTACAGCGAGCTGTCGAAGACGATCCGCAAGGACGGCGACAAATCCTATTTTACCGACTGCCTGCAGAACGCCACCTGGCTGGTGCGCGCGCTTGATCAGCGCGCCCGCACCATCCTCAAGGTGGCGACCGAAATCGTGCGCCAGCAGGATGGTTTCTTCACTCAGGGCGTCGCGCATCTGCGGCCGCTCAACCTGCGGGCCGTCGCCGACGCCATCCAGATGCATGAATCGACGGTGTCACGCGTCACCGCCAACAAATACATGGCGACCAATCGCGGCACATTTGAATTGAAGTACTTCTTTACCGCCTCGATCGCATCGGCGCACGGTGGCGAGGCGCATTCGGCGGAAGCCGTGCGTCATCACATCCGCCAGCTGATCGACGGCGAAAGCCCGACCGCCATCCTGTCCGACGACACAATCGTGGAACGTTTGAGGGCAACTGGCATTGACATCGCGCGGCGAACGGTCGCGAAATACAGGGAGGCCATGCGCATTCCGTCGTCCGTGCAGCGGCGGCGCGACAAGCACAGCATGCTCGGCAATGCACTCACCGCGCCGGCTCCTGCCACTGATCGCACGCGCGACATCGCAACAGCTTGATTGTTCCCGCCCCGCTCTGAATACTCATTTCCCCAGTAACGAATCGAGGCATTCCATGACCATTCGGGTGTCCGGCAAGAGCATCAATGTCGGTGAAGCGTTGCGAGGCCGTGTCAGCGATCGAACCGACGAGGTGCTGCGAAAGTATTTCGATGGCAACTACTCGGGCCACATCACGCTGAGCAAGGACGGCTTCGGATTTCGGACCGACTGCTCGTTGCATCTGGACTCCGGGATCACGCTCGAGGCCGAATCGAACGCGGCGGATGCCTATGCCAGCGCCGATCAGGCGCTGATCCAGATCGAGAAGCGGCTGCGCCGCTACAAGAGCCGGTTGAAGGATCGCTCCGCCCGCAAGGCCCACGCCGAGGCCATCGCGATCGCCGAATTGAGCGCGCCGACGGTGGATGCGCCGAGCTACGTGATCGAAGCGCCCGACAGCGAGAGCGAGCACGAGGACGAGGGCTACGCCGCGGTGATCATCGCCGAGGCGACCACCTCGCTGAAGCGACTGTCGGTCAGCGAGGCGGTGATGGAGCTCGACCTGACCGGCGTGCAGGTCATGGTTTTCCTTCACGGCGGGTCGGGCCGGGTCAACATCATCTACCGTCGGCCGGACGGCAATGTGGGCTGGATCGATCCCCCGGCGGTTGCCGCATCGTCCTGAGCGAGATCGGCATTGACGGGCTGCGGCGGTCTACCTATGGTCCGCCGCCATCGCCCCCGGGTTCCAGTGCGGCCCGGTTTTTGCACCGCAAGAAGCGATGTTCAAATGCGCAGCACCCACGACAGCCGGAGTCACCTGGGCCGCCGCCGAGCCTCGATCCGTTTCGGTTGCCTCCGCAATTCCGCTTGACGCCGCCTGTAGCGCGCTTATTTCACCCCCAGACGACAGACACCCTCGGGACGCCTCATGACGATTACCGATCTGGTCGCGCCCGAGGCCATTCTCCCGGCGTTGAAGGTCATCAGCAAGAAGCAGGCGCTGCAGGAACTGGCAGCGCGCGCCGCCGAATTGACCGGGCAGAACGAGCGCGCGGTGTTCGAGGTGCTGCTGCAGCGTGAGAAGCTGGGGACTACGGCAGTCGGCTATGGCGTTGCCATCCCGCACGGCAAGCTTCCGAAATTGGAGAAGATGTTCGGCCTGTTCGCCCGGCTGGAGCGTCCGATCGATTTCGAGGCGATGGACGGTCAGCCGGTCGATCTGGTGTTTCTGCTGCTGGCCCCGGAGGGCGCCGGCGCCGATCATCTGAAGGCGCTGGCACGGATTGCCCGGCTGCTGCGGGATCAGGACGTCGCCAAGAAGTTGCGCGCCTCGCGCGATGCCCATGCGATGTATTCGGTCCTCGCTCTGCCGCCGGCGACGGCCGCGTAGTAGTCACCCGGCGTGCTCCTCGCGCGTCAGCGCCAAGACCAGCCTCCGAATCGCCGGCGCGGCCAACAGCACCACCGGCAGCATCACGGCCCAGGACAGCAGCCACGACTGAAGCCAGTGGCTGGCGAACGATCCGCTTGCCAGCAACGGCGCGCTGGCGATCGCCGCGGCGATGGCGCAGGTCAGGCCTGACTGGATCACGCCGAACACGAAATGGCTGTAACGGCGAGAAATCCCGAGCATCGGTACTGGCTCCCTGCGAGACCGCAGCGTTGCGGCCGGACCGGGCGGAGCAAGCACCATGCCAGCCTCGACTCGCGCCGCCATCGGGAGCGCGTGCATCAGACCTTGGCAAAGCAAAGCGCGGGCGGCCCATTCAAGGACAGCGCCCGCGCGACTGTAATCTCTAGGTCAGTGATCAGTGAACGCTGACGGCCTGCAGCTCCTGGCTCCAGGCGTTGGCGATCGCGGCTTCGCGACTGTCGGTCAGCATGATCGGCGTGCCATCGGCGGAATGAAGCGCAAACAGCTTGAGGCCCGGCGCAATCTGCGGCGCCTGCGGAAACAGCCCCGGAACGTCCTCGGATCGGATCTGCTTGACATAGGCGATGTGTCCCTCACCCAGGCTTGCCAGCGCCTCGGTGGTCACACTCGCAGTCTCGTGGAAAGTACCTGCTTCAGTCATGGTCTCGACTCCTCTGTGAGCTTAAGCGGTCGAGTCCGCTACTCGTTCCATTATTCGTGTTCACTGATAGCGATTGTCTTAACGACGCGTTCAGGCTCAGGCCTGGCCAGATCGATCGACAACAACCCGTTTTTCAAGTCCGCGCCGAGCACCTGCATCCCCTCCGCCAGCACGAAGGTGCGCTGGAAGTGGCGCGCGGCGATGCCGCGATGGATGTACTGCCGGGCCTTGTCGTCCTGCTGGCGGCCGCGAATGACGAGCTGGTTTTCCTCAATGGTCACATCGAGTTGGTCGCGGGTAAAACCCGCAACCGCGAGCGTGATGCGCAGCCTTTCAGGCTGCCCATTGGCGCGATCACAGCGCTCGATGTTGTAGGGCGGATAACCGTCGGCACCTTTGACGACGCGGTCGAGCGCACGCTCGATTTCGTCGAATCCCAGGAGGAACGGACTGGATAACGAAGGAACACGAGACATATATTTTCAAAGTCCTCTCGAAGCGACTTTGGAAGTGAGGGCCCTTGCGGCACCCTGGAAGTCGCGTCCGGCGATGGATTGCCGTCCGCTTGCAATCAATATGGGCATAGCCGGCAGGGGTTCAAGGTAGCCGGAGGTGCCGCGCCGCCGTGGTCCGGAGCGCTAGAGATCGATCCTGCGGCGGCCGTCGGCGCTGTAAAGATGCAGCTTTTCGCGCGGCGCCGTTGCGGTGATGCGCTCGCCGATCGCCGGAGCGAGCTGGCCCGGGACCCGGACGATGACCTCGTCGGGCGGCAGTTCGCCCGGCGTGGCGCCAAGGCCCAACTCGCCGTCCGCCCGCCGTCGGGCGCCGTACACGAAAGTCTCCGGGCCGACCCGCTCGATCGCCTCGACCGTCAGATCGATCGCAAAGCCGCCGGCGGTCGCGTCGCCGGTCAGCACCAGATCCTCGGGACGAATGCCGAGGATGCCGGCCTCGGCCGCGCTGCGGCTGTCGCCTTCGAACTGCGCGCGGATGTCGCTGCCGGCGAGCGGCATCAGGTTCATCGGCGGCGCGCCGATGAAGGAGGCGACGAAGGTGGTGGCGGGCTTCTGGTAGATCTCCAGCGGATTGCCGATCTGCTCGACCACGCCGCCATTCATCACCACCAGGATATCGGCGAGCGTCATCGCCTCGAGCTGGTCATGGGTGACGTAGATCGCCGTGGTGGCGAGGCGGCGCTGCAGCTTGCGGATCTCAACCCGCATCGCGATCCGCAGCTTGGCGTCGAGGTTGGATAGCGGCTCGTCGAACAGGAAGACCTTCGGCTGGCGCACGATGGCGCGCCCCATCGCGACGCGCTGGCGCTGGCCGCCGGATAGCTGCTTGGGCTTGCGATCCAGCATCGGGACGATTTCGAGAATCCGCGCCGCTTCCTGCACCCGGGTGTCGATCTCCGGCTTCGGCATCCCGCGATTGCGCAGGCCATAGGCCATGTTGTTGTAGACCGTCATGTGCGGATACAGCGCGTAGTTCTGGAACACCATCGCGATGTCGCGGTCGGCCGGCTCGATCTGGTTGACGATGCGGCCGCCGATGTCGATCTCGCCCGATGTGATGGTTTCCAGTCCGGCGACCATCCGCAGCAGCGTGGACTTGCCGCAGCCGGAGGGGCCGACCAGCACGCAGAACTGGCCGTCGCCGACCTCGAAGTCGATGCCCTTGATGGCTTCGAAGCCGCCGGGATAGACCTTGCGGACGTTGCGCAGAACGACGTTGGCCATTTACTTTTCCGTTTCCACAAGCCCGCGCACGAACAGCCGCTGCATGAACACCACCACGGCGACGGGCGGCAGCATCGCCAGCACCGCGGTTGCCATCGCGAGCTGCCATTCGGCCAGTTCGTCGGTGGTGGTCAGCATCTTCTTGATGCCGGTGACGATGGTCTGCATCGAGTCCTGCGTGGTGATCAGCAGCGGCCACAGATACTGGTTCCAGCCATAGATGAACTGGATCACGAACAGCGCCGAGATCGTGGTGACCGACAGCGGCAGCAGGGTGTCCTTGAAGAAGCGGAACGGGCCCGCGCCATCGATTCGCGAAGCCTCGAGCAACTCGTCGGGGATCGTCATGAAGAACTGCCGGAACAGCAGGGTACCGGTCGCCGAGGCCACCAGCGGCAGGATCAACCCGGCATAGGTGTCCAGCATGTTGAGATCGGCGACCACCTTGTAGGTCGGATAGATGCGCACCTCGACCGGCAGCATCAGCGTCACAAAGATGATCCAGAACGCGGTCATGCGGAACGGGAAACGGAAATACACCACCGCATAGGCTGACAGGATCGAGATGATGATCTTGCCGAAGGCGATGCCGAAGGCGGAAACGAACGAATTGAACAGCATGGTGCCGACCGGCTCGGGGCTGGTGCGGGAGCCCCCGATGAAGACGGCGCGGTAGTAGTTTTCGAGCCCCTGACCGCCGGGCAGCAGCGGCATATTGCCGGTGACCACGGTGGCAGCGGTATGGGTCGAGGCGATAAAGGCGAGATAGACCGGAAAGGCGACGATGAAGACGCCGAAGGTCAGGATCGCGTAGGCGACGAAGTCGCTCCAGGGACGGTGCTCGACCATCAGTACTGCACCTTGCGCTCGACATAGCGGAACTGGACGGCCGTGAGCGCGATGACGATCACCATCAGCACCACCGACTGCGCCGCCGAGCCGCCGAGATCGCCGCCGAGCCGGCCGTCGGCATAGACCTTGTACACCATCGTCGTCGTCGCGCCGGCCGGGCCGCCGCCGGTCACGGCGTCAATGATGCCGAATGTGTCGAAGAACACGTAGACGACGTTGACCACCAGCAGGAAGAAGGTGGTCGGCGACAGCAGCGGGAAGGTGATGGTCCAGAACCGCCGCAGCGGTCCGGCGCCGTCGATCGCGCCGGCTTCCAGCACGCTCTTCGGGATCGACTGCAGCCCGGCGAGGAAAAACAGGAAGTTATAGGCGATCTGCTTCCACACCGCGGCCATCACCACCAGTGCCATCGCGTGGTTGCCGTTGAGTAGGGGATTCCAGTCGAAGCCCATCAGCCGCAGCGGTCGCGCGAGCGTTCCCAGCGAGGGGTGAAACATGAAGATCCACAGCACGCCGGCGACTGCGGGAGCGACCGCATAAGGCCAGATCATCATCGTCTTGAAGACCGGCGCGGCCTTGAGGTTCTTGTCGGCCTGGGTGGCGAACAAAAGCGCGATGCCGAGCGACAGCGCCGCGACCAGCGATGAGAACACCACCGTGGTCATCATCGCCTTGTAGTATTCCGGCTGGGCGAACAGCGTCTGGTAGTTTTCGAAGCCGATGAAATCGGACGACAGCCCGAAGGCGTCCTCGCGGAAGAACGACTGCCACAGCGCCTGGCTGGCCGGCCAGTAGAAAAACACGAACGTAATCACGAGCTGCGGCAACAGCAGCATGTAGGGCAGCATCCTGCCCTTGAAGTACGCGGACTTTTCCATTCAGGCCGTCATGACTTTCGGCATGGTGCTCCCTCTCACATCAAGGAAAACACCGCAAGGGCAAGTTGTCGAAACGGCTTTGTCTCAAAGGCGTCATGGCCGGGCTCGTCCCGGCCATCTACGTCTGTGATCGGCTCCAAGGCGTGGATGCCCGGGACAAGCCCGGGCATGACGAGGTGAAACCGGCCGGACTACTTCGCCGTCTTTTCAAACGTCCGCAGCATCGCGTTGCCGCGAGACACGGCGGTGTCGAGCGCCTCCTTGGCGGTCTTCTGGCCGGCCAGCGCGCCTTCCAGTTCTTCCGCCCAGATGTCGCGCATCTGCACCATGTTGCCGAAGCGCAGGCCGCGCGAATTTTCGGTCGGCTCCTTGTTGGTCAGTTCCTTCAAGGGCGTCTCGAGGATCGGGTTCTTGTCATAGAAGCCGTCCGCCTTGGTCTTCTCGTAAGCCGCCTTGGTGATCGGCAGGTAGCCGGATTCCTGGTGCAGCTTGGCCTGACGGTTGGTGTCGGACAGGAAGGCGAAGAATTTGGCCACGCCCTTGTATTCGTCCGGCTTCTTGCCGCCCATCACCCACAGCGAAGCGCCGCCGATGATCGAATTCTGCGGTGCGCCGGTGACGTCCGGATAATACGGCATCGGCACCGAGGTGAAGTCGAACTTGGCGGTGCCCTTGGCGGTCGCGTAGTAACCCGACGAGGTCAGGAAGATGGCGCATTCGCCGGAGGCAAAGCGCGCCTCGCCGGCATTGGCGCGACCGGCGTAGTCATAGGTCTTGTCCTTCTGCAGATCGATCAGCGTCTGCAGGTGCTTGACGTGCAGCGGCGAGTTGAACTTCAGCTCGGTGTCGAAGCCGTCGAGGCCGTTGGCCTTGGTGCCGATCGGCACATTGTGCCAGGCGGAAAACTGCTCGATATGCGCCCAGGTCATCCAGGCGTTGGAGAAGCCGCAGGTCGGATGGCCGTTCGCCTTCAGCTTCTTGGCGGCGTCGAACACCTCCGGCCAGGTCTTCGGGATCTCGGCGACGCCGGCCTTCTTCAGCGCGTCCTTGTTGATCCACATCACCATCGAGGACGAGTTGAACGGAAACGACAGCATCTCGCCCTTGGCGGTCGAGTAGTAGCCGGTGATCGCCGGCAAGTAGGCCTTCGGATCGAACGGCTCGTTGGCGTCCTTCATCAGCTCGTGGACCGGCTTGATGGCGCCCTTGGCGCTCATCATGGTGGCGGTGCCGACCTCGAACACCTGCATGATGTGCGGTGCGTTGCCGGCGCGGAACGCCGCGATGCCGGCATTCATGGTGTCGGCATAGCTGCCCTTGAACGAGGGCATCACCTTGTAGTCCGACTGGCTGGCGTTGAACTCGTTGGCCAGCTTGTTGACGATGTCGTTGTTGCCGCCGGTCATGGCGTGCCACCACTGCAATTCGGTGACGGCGAGCGCCGGAGAGGCGAACGCGAGCGCGGTCGTCAGAGTTGTTGCAAGGCCGAGATATCGAAATGCCATCAAAAGTCCTCCCGAGTGGCTGTCATCGTCGTCGTGCGCGGTAGCAGCACCGGATGACATTCACATGACGGTATAGGCGAGCCGCTCGCACGGGGGAAGCGGCGCCGTTCGGCCCGGCCGAAAAAGGTCGGCCGAGCGGAGAGGGCGCCGCGCTGCTTCAGCGTCGGCGTTCCGACCCGGACACCGTTCCGGCCGCCATCAGGGCGTCGATGTCGGCCTGTGAGTATCCGAAGCCGCCGAGGATTTCCGCGGCGTGCTGGCTGAACTTCGGCGGGGCGAACCGCAGGCTGGCCTTGGTGCGGTCGAACCGGACCGGGGAGGCGACGCCCTTGTACCAGTCCTTCTCGATGATATCGCCGCGGTGGATGGTGTGCGGATTGGCCAGCGCCTTGTCGACCGACTGCACCGGGCCGGCGGGCAGCCCCGCGGCCAGCAGGCGGCGGCACAGCGGCTCGCTGTCGTGCTCGCGCAGGATCGCCTCCAGCTCCGCCCGCAGCGCGTTGCGGTTGATCACGCGGTCCCGGTTGCGGGCAAAGCGCACGTCGCTGCCGAGTTCGGGCCGGCCGAGTTCCTTGCACAGCTTGCGGAAGGTGGCGTCATTGCCGACGCCCATGAAGACGTTGCCATCGCGGGCGGCGAACACCGCGTAGGGATACAGGTTCGGATGCTCGTTGCCGGTCAGCGCCGGCGGCTTGCCGCCGTTCAGGAAATAATTGGCGGTGTGCGGATGCATGATGGCGAGCCCGGTCTCGTACAGCGTCGCCTCGACGAATTGTCCGAGGCCGGACCTCGCCCGCTCCGACAACGCCATCAGGATTCCGACGCAGGCATAGAGCCCGGTCGCCATGTCGACCAGCGCGACGCCGACTCGGGTCGGCCCGCTCTCGGGCGAGCCGGTCGCCGCCATGATCCCGACCATCGACTGGATGATGGCATCGTAGCCGGGGTGGCCGCCATGCGGGCCGTCGCCGCCGAAGCCGGAGATCCGGCAGTGCACCAGCTGTGGAAATTTTTCGCGGAGCACGTCGTTGCCGATGCCCCATTTGTCCAGCGTGCCGGGCTTGAAATTCTCGATCAGCACGTCGGCGTCCTCAAGCATCCGCATCAGCACGACGCGGCCGGCCTCGGAGGCCAGATCGAGTCCGATCGAGCGCTTGTTGCGGTTGGTGCCGATGAAATACGCCGCGTCGTCGTCGTGGAACGGAGGGCCCCAGTCGCGGGTCTCGTCGCCGGCCGGCGGCTCGACCTTGATGACGTCAGCGCCGTGATCGGCCAGAATTTGCGTGCAGTACGGGCCGCCCAGGACGCGCGACAGATCGATCACGCGCAGGCCGGCCATCGCGCCGGGAGCATTTCCAGTTGTCATGGGTATTTTCTTATCGGTTACGTGGCAGGAAGACAGCGAGCGCCGACATAACCATCACAGCCGCTTTTTCGCAAATGCGCGGCCGGAAGCGGACTTCAAGTATCGCTCCATAGCGAAGGCCTTCTTTTCATCGGTAAAGGCCACGTAGGTTTTCAGACGCCACGGCCTGAATTTCGAGGTATGCGGCACCTCACCGCTGTTGTGCTTTACGATGCGCGCCTTGAGATCGTCAGCGATGCCGACGTAGAAGTGCTGACCGTCGAGGCTTTCAAGGATGTAAACGTATTTCATCACGCGCAACGGCAGGCGTCGCCGCAGACAGCATTGCGATGAATTGGACCTGCCCGGCTTCGCCCTGCGGGCTACGCCGCGGCAGCCTTCGCTGGCTTCGCCCTTTTGGGCAGTGCCGGCTTGCCGAGCCGAAGCTTGCGAAGAGCCGAAATTGTTGGATGAAGTTGACCGGCCCGGCTTCGCCTTGCGGGCTACGCCGCGGCAGCCTTCGCTGGCTTCGCCCCGTTGGGCAGTGCCGGCGCGCCGAGCCGAAGCTGGCGAAGTGCCGAAAATGTTGGATGAAGTTGACCGGCCCGGCTTAGCCCTGCGGGCTACGCCGCGGCAGCCTTCGCTGGCTTCGCCCTTTTGGGCAGTGCCGGCTCGCCGAGCCGAAGCTGGCGAAGCCAGCGAAGGCTGGTGGAGCCAGGCGGGATCGAACCGCCGACCTCTTGCATGCCATGCAAGCGCTCTCCCAGCTGAGCTATGGCCCCGTAACCTAGGCGCGCGACCAAATCATCGGCCGCGCGGCAAACCCTGATCACAGATCAGGGCGGACCTCAAGTCTCCTCGTCACCTGAAACGTCGCCGATGATGTCGGTGACGTCTTCATCGCCTTCTTCCTCGTCGGCGATGAAGGTGGAATCATCGTCGTCATCGTCCTCGATGGTCTCGTCGATGTCGATATCGTCCTCGGACTCCGGAACGTTGGCCTTGACCTTGCCGGTGTTCTCCTCGGCGTCGGCCTCTTCGAGCGGCACCAATTCCTCGGCATCGGCAACCTCGGGCGCTTCGGCGGCGGCAGCGGCTGACGCTGCGGCGGCGCGCGAGGCGGCATCCGCACGGGTGCGCGGCGGCGGAATCGGCGCGATCGGAACGACTTCGCCGGTATAGGGGGAAATCACCGGGTTCTTGTTCAGATCGTAGAATTTTTTGCCAGTCACCGGGCAAATACGTTTGGTTCCGAGATCGGATTTGGCCACTGTGAAATCCTGGGGATTCTTGAAAAACGGTGCTTCACTTGGCTAGTTGCACCGCCCCTGTCAATAGCGCTCTGCCCGAGGGTCCGTCGACGTGACCCACGCATCCAGTCGTGTTACGTGCCGCTGCCGCGCAAAGGAACACAGTCTTGACCCAATCCGCCGATGTCGTTGCCCAGCCGACCCCGCTTGAAGCGCGCCGCAGCGACGGCCTGAGTGGCCGCGCGCGCGTGCCCGGCGACAAGTCGATCTCGCACCGCGCGCTGATCCTGGGCGCTCTGGCGGTCGGCGAGACCCGCATCACCGGCCTGCTCGAAGGTGAGGACGTCATCAACACCGCCAAGGCGATGCGGGCGTTGGGCGCCACGGTCGAGCGCACCGGCGACTTCGCCTGGTCGGTGCGCGGCGTCGGCGTCGCCGGCTTCGCGCAGCCGGCCGCGCCGCTCGATTTCGGCAATTCCGGCACCGGTTGCCGGCTGGTGATGGGGGCCGTCGCCGGCTGCCCGATCACCGCCATTTTCGACGGCGACGCCTCGCTGCGCAGCCGGCCGATGCGCCGCATCGTCGACCCGCTGGAAATGATGGGTGCGCGGGTCACCGAGGCGCGCGACGGCGGCCGGCTGCCGTTGACGCTGGCCGGCGCGCGTGATCCGCTGCCGATCGCCTACCGGACGCCGGTTGCTTCGGCGCAGATCAAGTCGGCGGTGCTGCTGGCCGGTCTGGCGGCGCCGGGCGTCACCACGGTGATCGAGACCGAGGCCAGCCGGGATCACACCGAGCTGCTGCTCAAGCATTTCGGCGCGCAGATCGAGACCGTGCCGGAAGGTATCCACGGCCGCAAAATCTCGCTGACGGGCCAGCCCGAACTCGTCGGCGCACCGGTGGTGGTGCCGGCGGACCCGTCCTCCGCCGCGTTTCCGCTGGTAGCGGCATTGATTGTGCCAGGATCGGACATCGTGCTGACCGACGTGATGACCAATCCGCTGCGCACCGGGCTGTTCACCACCCTGCGCGAGATGGGCGCCTCGATCGAGGAGACCGACGCCCGCGGCGATGCCGGCGAGCCGATGGCGAATTTTCGGGTCCGCGCATCGCAGTTGAAGGGCGTCGAGGTGCCGCCGGAGCGGGCGCCGTCGATGATCGACGAATATCTCGTGCTGGCGGTGGCGGCCGCATTCGCCGAAGGGACCACGACGATGCGCGGCCTTCACGAGTTGCGGGTGAAGGAATCCGACCGGCTCGAGGCGACCGCCGACATGCTGCGGGTCAACGGCGTCGACGTCGAGGTGGTTGGCGACGATCTGGTCGTGCACGGCCGCGGCCATGTCGCCGGCGGCGGGCTGGTGGCCACCCATATGGATCACCGCATCGCCATGTCGGCGCTGGTGATGGGCCTGGCCTCGGACCAGCCGGTGACGATCGACGACACCACCTTCATCGCCACCAGCTTTCCCGACTTCATCCCGATGATGCGCCGGCTCGGCGCGGACTTCGTCTGATCCTCAAGCCGGCTCGATCGGCACCCGTCCGGCCAGCGTATCGGCCTGCCGCTGTACGGCGGTGAGCGCCGCGCCGAGCCGGGCGCTGGCGGCGGCGCGGTCCTCGTCGGCGTCGACCACGATCGGATCGCCCCAGCGGATCACCACCTTCGAAAACAATCCGGGCAGGAACAGCCGGTCCCAGCTGCGGAACACCACGGCGCGCTGCGTGCTGACGGTGGCCGGCAGGATCGGCAGGCCGGTCAATCGGGCCAGTTCGAGTATGCCGTCATTGACGTGCATGCGCGGGCCGCGGGGGCCGTCCGGCGTGACGAACAGGCAATGCCCGTCCTGAGCGAAGCGGATTAATTGACGCACCGCGCGCATGCCGCCCTTCGAACTCGATCCAGTGACGGTCTGGATGCCGAACAGCGCGCCGACCTTGCTGATGATGCGGCCGTCGCGATGGCCGCTGATCAGCGCGATCAACGGCTTCGGCCCGTTGCGCATCATCGGCAGCATGATCAGCCGGCCGTGCCACATCGCCAGAATGTACGGCGTCTGGATCGGGCAGGGCGCCCGGTCCATGCGGCCGGTCCAGGTGACGACCTGAAAATAGGCCGCGAGCGGAAAGCTGATGGCCGTCTGGAAAGCATCCGAGCGAAAAATGCGTCTGAGCAGTTCGCGTATATTCATCAGTCCGTTGACCCGCAGAGGGCCTGCGCGGCCGTGCCGGGCGGGCGGGAGTATCTGGGGAAGGCGGTGTATACGAGCGCCAGCCCGGCTTGCAACCGGGCCCGGCTTGAAACTTGCTCCGCCAGGTGTTTGAACGACACCGGCCGCGGACCACGCGCCGACAACGCAGGATACTGATGATTATCGCCATCGACGGCCCGGCGGCGTCCGGCAAGGGCACGCTGGGCAAGCGCCTCGCCCAGCATTACGGCTTTCGCCACCTCGATACCGGGCTGATCTACCGTGCGGTAGCCAAATCGATGCTGGATGCTGGCGCGATGCTGGCCGACGAGGCGCGCGCCGCCGGCTTTGCACGCGCGCTCGATCCTGCGGTGCTCTGCGACGCGGAGCTGAAGTCGCAGATCGTCGGCGAGGCGGCGTCGCTGGTGTCGGCGTTTCCGCAGGTTCGTGAGGCGCTGGTCAAGTTCCAGCGCCAGTTCGCGGCGGCAAAACCCGGCGCGGTGCTGGACGGCCGCGACATCGGCACCGTGATCTGCCCCGATGCCGACGTGAAGATCTTCGTGGTGGCCGATCCGAAGGTCCGCGCCCAGCGCCGCACCTTGGAGGCGCTCAACCGCGGCGAGGTGGTGATCGAGGCCGAGGTGCTGGCCGACATCCTCAAGCGCGACGAGCGCGACCGCAACCGCGCCGCGGCGCCGCTGAGGGCCGCGCCGGATGCGCACTTGCTCGATAACTCGCATTTGGATATAGAAGGCGGCGTCCGGGCCGCCATCGACATTGTCGAGGCCGTTCGAGCGGGCCGGCAGCGGGCTTGAGCCTCTGCCGTCATTGGAGGAAAGCCCGCTCCAGGTCTTGAATATGATGGTCTAAGGCGACAACTCAGAGGTCTCGTTTTCCGGGGCCGATTTGTCGTTAGCGATCCGGGCGACGACTGGAATCCCAAGACCGTATCGATCGTGCAGGCATGCCGCCGGCCCGTTGCTGCTGATCACAGCGCGGTCGCCAAAGGCGCGGACCTTTGGCACTTCACGCCCGATACGCCCTCAACCGATAAGCCGGCGACACCCGCATCTGGAGAACACATGGCTGCGACTGATACCTACAACCCCTCCCGCGACGATTTCGCCGCGATGCTCGACGAGTCCTTCGCCGGCGGCAATCTGCAGGAAAGCTCTGTCATCAAGGGCATCGTGGTTGCGATCGAAAAGGACATGGCCGTCATCGACGTCGGCCTGAAGACCGAAGGCCGCGTCGCGTTGCGCGAATTCGCCGGCCCCGGCAAGGACAGCGAACTCAAGGTCGGCGACGAGGTCGAAGTGTTTCTCGACCGGATCGAGAATGCGCTCGGCGAAGCCGTGCTGTCGCGCGACAAGGCGCGCCGCGAGGAAAGCTGGGGCAAGCTCGAGAAGGCCTTCAACAACAACGAGAAGGTTCACGGCGTCATCTTCAACCAGGTCAAGGGCGGCTTCACCGTCGACCTGGACGGCGCGGTCGCCTTCCTGCCGCGTTCGCAGGTCGACATCCGCCCGATCCGCGACGTCGCGCCGCTGATGAACAACTCGCAGCCGTTCCAGATCCTCAAGATGGATCGCCGCCGCGGCAACATCGTGGTGTCGCGCCGCACGGTTCTCGAAGAGACCCGCGCCGAGCAGCGCCAGGAACTGGTGCAGAACCTCGAAGAGGGTCAGGTCATTGACGGCGTGGTCAAGAACATCACCGATTACGGTGCGTTCGTCGACCTCGGCGGCATCGACGGCCTGCTGCATGTCACCGACATCGCATGGCGTCGCGTGAACCATCCGACCGAGGTTTTGACGATCGGCCAGACCGTCAAGGTCAAGATCATCAAGATCAACCACGAGACCCACCGCATTTCGCTCGGCATGAAGCAGCTGCTGGACGATCCGTGGCAGGGCATCGAGGCGAAGTACCCGCTGGGTGCCCGCTTCACCGGTCGCGTCACCAACATCACCGACTACGGCGCGTTCGTCGAACTGGAGCCGGGCATCGAAGGCCTGATCCACGTCTCGGAGATGTCGTGGACCAAGAAGAACATGCACCCCGGCAAGATCGTCTCGACCTCGCAGGAAGTCGAAGTGCAGGTTCTCGAAGTCGACAGCGTCAAGCGCCGGATCTCGCTCGGTCTCAAGCAGACCATGCGCAATCCGTGGGAAGTGTTCGTCGAGAAGTTCCCGGTCGGTGCGACCGTCGAGGGCGAAGTCAAGAACAAGACCGAGTTCGGTCTGTTCCTCGGCCTCGAGGGCGACGTCGACGGCATGGTGCATCTGTCCGACCTCGACTGGAAGCAGCCGGGCGAGCAGGTGATCGACAACTTCAAGAAGGGCGACATGGTCAAGGCCATCGTCCTCGACGTCGATGTCGAGAAGGAGCGCATTTCGCTCGGCGTCAAGCAGCTCGAGGGCGACCCGTTCTCCGAGCCGGGCGACGTCAAGAAGGGCGCGATCGTCACCTGCGAAGTGATGGATGTGAAGGATTCGGGCATCGACGTGCAGATCGTCGGCACCGACTTCACCACCTTCATCAAGCGTTCGGAACTGGCGCGCGAGCGTTCGGACCAGCGTGCGGAGCGCTTCGCGGTCGGCGAGAAGGTCGACGCGCGGGTGATCCAGTTCGACAAGAAGGCCCGCAAGGTCCAGGTGTCGATCAAGGCCCTCGAGGTCGCGGAAGAGAAGGAAGCCATCGAGCAGTACGGGTCTTCGAACTCGGGTGCGACGCTGGGCGACATTCTCGGCACCGCGCTCAAGCAGCGAACCGACAAGTAAGCGCAGGCTTGCTGGTATAAGAATGAGGCCCCGGGAAACCGGGGCCTTTTTCGTTGGCACGCCCTGTTTCTTCCCCTCTCCCATGAGGAAGAGGGGAGAAGGTGCCCGCGCCGACGCTCCGCGCCACCTTGTTTTCTACATATTAGGTGGCAATTGATATAATCCGCAGATGGTCCATCAAAGCTCCTGATGGACAAGAGTGGGCACCCGTTTCGCTGGAGAATTCGATGTCGCTTGATTCCGATGCCATCGTCGACCGCCGCAGGATGCGTCGCAAATTGACCTTCTGGCGCGCCGGCGCGGTGCTGATCGCGATTGCGGCGGTCGTCATCATTGGCCTGGCGGTGACGCCGGCCGGTCGCGGCTCGATCACCACCGCCGGCTCGATCGCCCGGGTGAAGATCGACGGCCTGATCCGCAGCAATCAGGAGCGGGTCGAGGCGCTGGAGCGCCTGGAGAAATCGTCCGCGGCCGCCGTCATCGTCCACATCAATTCGCCGGGCGGCACCACGGCCGGCTCCGAACAGCTGTACGACGCGCTGATGCGGCTGAAGGAAAAGAAGCCGATGGTGGTGGTGGTGGAAGGCCTGGCTGCGTCCGGCGGCTACATCGCCGCGATGGCGTCCGACCACATCATCGCTCAGCAGAGCTCGCTGGTCGGCTCGATCGGCGTGCTGTTCCAGATCCCCAACGTAACCGAGTTTCTGAAGACCGTCGGCGTCAAGATCGAGGAAGTCAAATCCTCGCCGCTGAAGGCGGCGCCGAACGGCTATGAGCCGACCAGCCCCGAAGCCCGCGCCGCGCTGGAATCGCTGGTCAGGGATTCCTACGCCTGGTTCCGCGGGCTGGTGCAGCAGCGCCGCAGCATGGACGATGCGCTGCTGGAAAAGGTTGCCGACGGCCGGGTATTCACCGGACGGCAGGCGATCGATCTCAAGCTGGTCGATCAGCTCGGTGACGAGCGCACGGCCGTTGCCTGGCTGGTGGCCAACAAGAACGTCAGTTCCGGCCTGCCGGTGCGCGACTTCAGCCTGTCGCCGCGGTTCGGCGACCTGACCTTTCTCCGCGCGACGGCTGCGGTTGCTCTGGACGCGGTGGGCCTGACCGCGATCGCGCGGCAACTCGAGCAGTCCGGCATCGTGCAGTCGGTCGAGCTGATGGGACTGGACGGCATGTTGGCGCTCTGGCGTCCGGCGGCTTCGAACTAAGCGGCCGGACCGGCGTCACAACCTGCCCGGGCGAGCCGCAAGCCTGTTTCAGCGCGTTTGTCACGCGTTTTCGACGCGTCCCGATTTGATTTAGCGACTTGACAGTCCAAGCTATTTTCACGGAAATGGCGGTCCTGCAGGCACGGGCCCCACTCTCGATGATCAAATCCGAACTCGTTCAGCGTATCGCCGAGCACAACCCGCATCTGTATCAGCGGGACGTCGAGAACATCGTCAATGCGATCCTCGACGAGATCGTGGCGGCGCTGGCGCGCGGCGATCGCGTGGAGCTCCGTGGCTTCGGTGCGTTTTCGGTCAAGCACCGGCCGGCGCGGGCCGGCCGCAATCCGCGCACCGGGGCACATGTACCTGTCGACCAGAAGAGCGTACCGTTCTTCAAGACCGGCAAGGAAATGCGCGAGCGGCTGAACCGCGATGCCGGGCCCGAGGCTGGCGCGGGCGCCTAACGCGGCCACGTCGGCGACTTCTCGAGACGGAGCGACCATGCAGAAATTTCTCACGGCCGTGGTGTGGATTCCGCTCGGAGCGATCCTGATCGTTTTCGCGATCGCCAACCGACATTCCGTCACGGTGTCGCTGGACCCGTTCAATTCCACCGATCCCTCCGGCGGCGTCACGATGCCGCTGTTCGCGGTCATCATCGCGGTGGCGATCCTCGGCGTGCTGGCCGGCGGGATCACCACCTGGCTGCGCCAGCATCACTGGCGACGCTCGTCGCGCCGCTACCAGGCCGATGCGATCGAGGCGCGGGCGCAACTGGTCGAACTGCGCGCCAGCCTCGCCAACGCCTCGGGGCCTCGCCAGCCGCAACGGCAGCCCATGCTGCTGGAGCGGGACGCGCGGGCCGCCAGCGAGCGCGACAAGTACGACGCGACGTTGTAGAACCGCCCCGGCGCCGCGTGAGGCGCCGATCTGCCGGCCAAACCCCTGCGAGACCATGTCCGCTGTCGTGAAAATCTGTGGCCTGTCCACGCGCGAGACCGTCGATGCCGCGCTCGAGGCCGGCGCCGACATGGTCGGCTTCGTGCTGTTTCCGGCGTCGCCGCGCCATGTCGATCCCGCCGCGATGGCTGACCTGGCGAACATTGCCCGTGGCCGCGCCGAAATTGTCGTGCTCACCGTCGATGCCGACGACGCCACGATCGCCGGGCTCGTCGAAACGGTAAAGCCGGACTGGCTGCAACTGCATGGCCACGAGACGGTCGGGCGCATGGCCGCCATCAAGGCGATGTCGGGCGTGAAGGTCATGAAGGCGCTGCCGGTCGCCGGTCATGAGGATCTCGCCGAGGTGGGACACTACGCGGCGGTCGCCGACCGCATCCTGTTCGACGCCAAGCCGCCCAAACAGGCGACGCGGCCCGGCGGGCTCGGCGCGACGTTCGACTGGCGCCTGCTCGACGACCTCGATCTTGCGGTGCCGTTCATGGTGTCGGGCGGGCTCGACGCCGGCAATGTCGCCGAGGCGCTGCGGATCACCCGCGCGGCCGGTGTCGACGTCTCGTCCGGCGTGGAGCGCGCGCCCGGCGTCAAGGATCCCGATCTGATCCGTGCTTTCATTCGCGCCTCGCGCGCCAGCGAAGAGTTGATGACCTGATGAATCCACAAATCCCGAACTCGTACCGAACCGGTCCAGACGACCGCGGCCATTTCGGCATCTTCGGCGGCCGCTTCGTCGCCGAGACCTTGATGCCGCTGATCCTCGACCTCCAGAAGGCCTATGAGGATGCGCGGGCCGACCCGGCCTTTCAGGTCGAGATGGACGGCTATCTCAAGGACTATGTCGGCCGGCCGTCGCCGCTCTATCTGGCGGAGCGCCTCACCGCGCATCTCGGCGGCGCGAAGATCTATCTGAAGCGCGAGGAGCTGAATCACACCGGCTCGCACAAGGTCAACAACGTGCTCGGCCAGATCATGGTCGCGCGCCGCATGGGCAAGAAGCGCATCATCGCCGAGACCGGCGCCGGCCAGCACGGCGTCGCGACCGCGACCCTGTGTGCGCGGTTCGGCCTGGAGTGCATCGTGTTCATGGGTGCGGTCGACGTCGAACGGCAGCAGCCCAACGTGATCCGCATGGAGATGCTTGGCGCTAAGGTGGTGCCGGTGCAGGCCGGCGCGCGCACCTTGAAGGACGCCATGAACGAGGCGATGCGCGACTGGGTCACCAATGTCAGCGACACCTTCTACTGCATCGGCACGGTCGCCGGCCCGCATCCCTATCCGATGATGGTGCGCGACTTCCAGTCGATCATCGGTACCGAGACCAAGGCGCAGATGCTCGAGATCGAGGGCCGGCTGCCGGATTCGCTGATCGCCTGCATCGGCGGCGGCTCCAATGCGATGGGGCTGTTTCATCCCTTTCTCGACGATCCCACCGTGAAGATCTACGGCGTCGAGGCAGCGGGCCATGGCCTGACCATGCTTCATGCGGCCTCGATCGCCGGCGGCCGTCCCGGCGTGCTGCACGGCAACCGCACCTATCTGCTGATGGACGAGGACGGCCAGATCCAGGAAGGCCATTCGATCTCGGCGGGCCTCGATTATCCCGGCATCGGCCCGGAGCATTCCTGGCTGCACGAAACCGGCCGCGTCACCTATCTGTCCGCGACCGACGACGAGGCCCTCGAGGGCTTCAAGCTGCTGTCCAAACTCGAAGGCATCATCCCGGCGCTGGAGCCCGCCCACGCCATCGCCAAGGTGATGGAGCTGGCGCCGACCCTGCCGAAGGATCACCTGATGGTGGTTAACCTCTCCGGCCGCGGCGACAAGGACATCCCCCAGGTCGCGGAGATTCTGAAGGGCGGCCGGGCGTCATGACCACCCGTATCGACACCCGCTTCGCCGAGCTGAAGCACGAAGGCCGTGCCGCGTTTGTCACCTTCGTGATGGCCGGTGATCCCGATCTCGAGACCTCGCTGCAGATCCTCAAGGCGCTGCCCAAGGCCGGCGCCGACATCATCGAGATCGGCATGCCGTTCACCGATCCGATGGCGGACGGGCCGGCGATTCAGGCCGCGGGGCTGCGCGCGCTGAAGGCCGGCGCCACCTTGCGCAAGACGCTGGCGATGGTGCGCGACTTCCGCGACGGCGACGACAAAACGCCGATCGTGCTGATGGGCTACTACAATCCGATCTACATCTACGGCGTCGACAAATTCCTGATCGACGCCAAGGTGGCCGGCGTCGACGGGCTGATCATCGTCGACCTGCCGCCGGAAGAGGACAATGAACTCTGCCTGCCGGCGATGAAGGCCGGGTTGAACTTCATCCGCCTCGCCACCCCCACCACCGACGACAAGCGGCTGCCGGCGGTGCTCGAAAACACCTCGGGGTTCGTGTATTACGTATCGATCACCGGCATCACCGGCTCCGGCAGCGCCGACGCGGCCGTGGTCGGCGAAGCGGTGGCGCGGATCAAGCGCCACACCGCGCTGCCGGTCTGCGTCGGCTTCGGCATCCGCACCCCGGACGCGGCCCGCGCGATTGCGAGCCAGGCCAACGGCGCGGTGGTCGGCTCGGCGCTGATCGACGCGCTGCGCGGCAGCCTCGATGCCGAGGGCCGTGCCACGTCCACCACCGTCAGCGCGGTGACCGATCTGGTGGCTGCGCTGGCGCAGGGCGTGCGCGCCGCCCGGCCGCAGGCCGCCGAATAGCAAGTGCCCTTGTCGGGGTCGTTCCCCCGCCATAATTGCGAGTAAAGACCGCCATTCGACCCGCCGCGCGTTGACGCGCCGCGAGGGACTGGAGCTTTCCATGAACTGGTTGACCAACGTCGTCCGTCCGAAGATCCGCAGCATCCTGCGCCGCGAGACGCCGGAGAATCTGTGGATCAAGTGCCCGGATTCCGGACATCTGGTGTTCTACAAGGACGTCGAGCAGAACCAGTTCGTCATCCCCGGCTCGAACTACCACATGCGGATGGGCGCCACCGCGCGGCTGAAGTCTATCTTCGACAACGAGACCTGGTACGACATCGCGCTGCCCGAGGTCACCGCCGATCCGCTGAAATTCCGCGACGAGCGCCGCTACGCCGACCGCATCAAGGATGCCCGCACCAAGACCGGGCAGAACGACGCCATCAAGGTCGGCTACGGCAAGCTGGAAGGCGCCGGCGTCGTGGTCGCGGTGCAGGATTTCGATTTTATGGGCGGCTCGCTCGGCATGGCGGCCGGCGAGGCGATCGTGCGCGGGCTCGAGCTTGCGGTGGAGAAGGCCTCGCCCTTCATCATGTTCGCGGCCTCCGGCGGCGCGCGGATGCAGGAGGGCATCCTGTCGCTGATGCAGATGCCGCGCACCACGGTCGGCGTGCAGATGCTGCGCGAGGCCAAGCAGCCCTACATCGTGGTGCTGACCAACCCGACCACCGGCGGCGTCACCGCATCCTACGCGATGCTGGGCGACGTGCAGATCGCCGAGCCGGGCGCGCTGATCGGCTTCGCCGGCGCGCGCGTCATCGAGCAGACCATCCGCGAGAAGCTGCCGGAAGGTTTCCAGCGCGCCGAATACCTCAAAGAGCACGGCATGGTGGACATGGTGGTGCACCGCCACGATTTGCGCCCGACCCTGGCGCGGCTGTGCCGGCTGCTGACCAGGGCTCCTGCGATCGAGGTGGTCGCGCCGCCGATCGAAACCTCGCCCGACCCGATCGCCATTCCGGTGGAGGTCGCGGTGGCCGCTCCGGACACGGCGGCGCCCGTCGCGCCGCAAGCGTGAGCGACGGCGCCGCCGCACCGGGACGGCCGCCCGACGACGTCCTCGCGCGGCTGGCGCAGCTGCATCCGAAACGGATCGACCTCACCCTCGAGCGCATGACCGTACTGCTGGCCCGGCTCGATCATCCCGAGCGCCGTCTGCCGGGCGTTATCCATATCGCCGGCACCAACGGCAAGGGATCGACCACCGCTTACTTGCGCGCGATCCTGGAAGCCGCCGGTCTGCGCGTGCACGCCTACACCTCGCCCTGGCTGGTGCGGGTCAACGAGACGATTCGGCTCGGCCGCGACGGCGGCGGCGTGCTGGTTGATGATGAGACCCTGACGGCAAGTCTGATCGAATGCGAACGCGTCAACGCAGGCGCGCCGGTCACGCTGTTCGAGATCCAGACCGCCGCGGCGCTGCGGATCTTCGCGGCCCATCCGGCCGACATCCTGCTGCTCGAAGTGGGCCTCGGCGGCCGGCTCGACTCCACCAACGTCGTCGACACGCCGCTCGCCAGCGTGATCGCCCCGATCGGCATCGACCACACCGAATTTCTCGGCGGCACGCTCGCCGAAATCGCCGGCGAGAAGGCCGGCATCATCAAGCGCGGGGTGCCGGTGATCTGTGCCGAACAGCCGCCCGAAGCTTTGGACGTGATCGAGCAGCAGGCCAGGCGCATGCGCGCGCCGCTGGCCGCCGCCGGCCAGCATTGGCATGTCGGCATCGAGCGCGGACGGCTGGTGTATCAGGACGACCGCGGCCTGCTCGATCTGGCGGCTCCGAAACTGTTCGGCCGGCATCAATTCGATAATGCCGGTCTGGCGATCGCCACCTTGCGGGCGCTCGACATCAGGATCGAGACCTCGGCGTTCGACGCCGGCGTGCAGGGCGCCGAATGGCCGGCGCGGATGCAGCGGCTCGGCGCCGGCGCGCTGGTTGAACTGGCTCCGGCCGGCAGCGAGCTCTGGCTCGACGGCGGCCACAATCTCGACGGCGGCCGCGTCGCCGCGGCCGCGCTGGGCGACCTTGAGGAGCGGGTGCCGCGGCCGCTGGTGCTGATCGTCGGCATGATGGCCAACAAGGACGCCGGCGGCTTCTTGGCGAATTTCGCCGGCCTCACGCGACATATCCTGGCGGTGCCTGTCCCCGACCGCGACGACGCGATGCAGCCGCATCAGCTGGCGGACTCGGCGCGGCATCTCGGTATGCGCGTCGAGGTCGCAACAAGCGTTGCCGCGGCGCTCCAGAAGCTGGCGAGCCTCGCCTACGAGGTGCCGCCACGCATCCTGATCACAGGGTCGCTGTATCTCGCCGGCCACGTGCTCGGCGCAAACGGTACGCCGCCGCGATAGGCCGCGACGCGATCAGTTATCGCGACGCGGCCGGAACGGTTGCTGCCAGGTGCCGGTCGGACTCGGCGACGTCGTGCGCTCGGCATATTCGTCGTCCGGCGTTGCATCATTATCAATGCCGGGATCGTCCGGCGCCCGCACGATCGGAATGACGGGCGCGCTCGCGGCCTGCGTCTTCCGGCGCTGGAACAGCGGCGGCGGCGGAAGCGGCACGACGGTGTCGGCGGCCGGTTCTTTCGAGGGCGCCGGCTCGGGCGTCGCAGGCTCCGAGACAGCCGTCGGCGTCTCGCGTGCGGGGCTCTCGGGCTGTTTGGCAACCGGATCTGGAGCAGGCGTCGGAGCTGGTTCGACGGCCGGGGGCAAAGCCGCGACTGGAGGCGCAAGAAGTGCCTCGCTGAACGAGTCCGCGGGAAGCGCGACGGCCTTGCTCGACGGCAGCGCCGAAACCGGCACCTGCCACTGGAACGCGTCCAGCCGGCCGGTGACCGGCGACGCCGGACGCCACTCGGCCGAGACGTAGCCATCCGCGGTCCATGCCGGATCCTGCGACGCCCGCACCGCGCGCAGCGCCCAGCTGCGCGAGGCGCCGCTGTCGGCGCGCTCGCCGTGCTCGAGTTCGGCCATCAGCATCGCAACCCGGCGCGTCGGCGTCTCGACGAACGGCGCAAGCGCCTTGCGGGCTTTCGCAAAATCGCGGGCGTCGATCGCCGCGCGCGCGACAGCCAGGCCGGCCTCGAGCTGGCCGGGAGTCTTCGCAGCAAGGCTTTCGATCCGGCTCAGCCGCGCCCGCGCGGGGTCGCCGGATTTGACATGCGTATAGGCCTCGGCGAGGTCGGGATGCGGATTGGCCTGCCACGCGGTCTCCAGGATCTTCATGGCGCGCCGGACCTGGTGCACCTCGACCAGATACTTGCTGGCCAGCACCGCGGCCGGCACCAGGGTCGGCGCCAGCTTGACGGCTTCCAGCACGCTGTCGCGCGACAGGTCGCGGTCGCGCTCCTCGACCTCGATCGCCCGCGCGGTCAGCAGCACGCCGCGCTGCCGCTTGTGCTCCTGCTTGTCGATCAGCCCGGCGCTCAGATTGTTGTCGAGCGTCTCGAGCGCCCCGTTCCAGTCGCCGCGCGCGCAGCGAAAGCTGAGCACCGCCTGCGCGGCCCAGGCCGTCGACGGCGATGCGCGCAGCGCGTCCTCGGCGATGGTCAGCGCGGCATCGGCGTCGTCGGCGCGCTGCGCCTCGATGTAGAGGCCGCGCAGTCCGAGCGCCTTGGTGTCGTCACGGCTGGACATCGCGAGAAACGCACGGCGTGCGCCGGCGCGATCGCCGTCGAGCTGCGCCGCCTGCGCCTGCAGCAGCAACGAGAGCGGCTCGTTCGGCGTATTGCGCCGCGCGGCGATGGCCTGCGCGCGGGCCGTTGCAGTGTCGCCCTGGCCCACGGCGAGCAGGCCCTGGGTGATGGCATGACGGCCGCGCGCCAGTTTGCGCTCGCGCCGCTTGCGCTTCATGCGGCCGGGCGCCCGCAGGATCCCGCTGATGATGCTCCAGGTCAGCGCGATCGCCGCCAGGGCTGCGGCGACGACCAGCGCGAACACCGCGAGCGATGTCTCGGCGCGCCAGCCGCGCCACGACAGCACGATGCCGCCCGGTTGATCGGCGAGCCAGGCGGCGCCGGCAGCGGCCAGCGCGATGACGACGAGAAACAGGATGAGTCTGATCATCGGATCCTACTGCGCTTTCGGGAGGGCGGCGAGTGCGGCCGAGGCAAGCTGACGCGAAGCGGCCAGCGCGGTCTCGCGCGCGGTCACCTTGTCGATCCAGGGCTGCGCCGGCGCGCGATCGGCCGGCGGCAGCGCCTCGAGCTCGCGCTTGGCGGCGGCGATGTCGTTGCGCTGCGCGGCCGCGGTGACGCGCGAGACGATTGCGGCCCGGTCGGTGCCGGGGACGCCGTCGGTGCGCTGGATCTTGATCAGCCCTTTGGCGCCGGCTTGCAGCCGATCGAGAATTCCGGGAGCCGCCGCGGATGCGCCGGTGGTCGGCGACAGTTGCGGCAGCAGCGCCATCAGTTCGCGACCCAGCATCGGCGCGCTCGGCACGCCGGACGCCGCGAAGGTCTCCAGCGCCTTCAGGCCGGGTCCGTCCGCCGTGCCTGGCCTGGCGGCGTCGAGCGCCGCCGCGTAGGGCTCGCCATGGCTCACCGACAGATCGAGCAGGGTCGCGGCTACCAGCTGGCGCAGCGGTCGAATATCCACCGGCGCCGGCTTCGGGGCGCGCTCGATCTGGTTGAGCCGCTCGCCGAGCGCCGCGAGGTCGGGCGCAACCGCCTCGGAAGATACCGATTTCAGCGCAGTGATGGCGCCTTCGAGCTGCTGCGACTGTCCGGTGGTCGCCGTCAACTCGCCGCGCAGCTCGGCGATCGACTTCTCCAGCCCCGCGACTTTTGCGGTGATTGCGGGATCGGCCGTTGCGACAGGCTGCGGCGCAGCCGCACGCGCGGCGACGGTTTCGCGCAGCGTGGCGAGGGATTTTTCCAGTGCGTCGAGGCGTTGCACGACGGCCGGATTTGGCGCGGCGGCTGGCGGGTTGGCGGCCTTGCTCTCGACGCCGGCGACGCGCGCGGTGAGTGCGTCGATCGCCCTGGTGTCGGCCACCGGCGGAGGCGGCGGCTCGAGCAGCGGCGCGGCGGCGATCCACGCCGCGGCCACCACGATCGCGGCGGCGACGGCGCCGGACAATGCAGGCAGCACGGTGGAGGACATCATCGATGCGCGGGGCCGCTCGTGCGACGGCGCGGCGCGGTTGGTTGCGTCGGAGAAAGCGTCTGCGGGCCGATCGGGCACCGGCGCGACCGTGGGCTGCTCGCCCGGCTGCCGATCGACGGCGGGCGTGTCGACGTCGAGTCGGCTGTCGTCCGGCGGGATCGCACTGTGTTCTGGCTTGTTATCGACCATTCGACGTCCTCATCACCCCGGTGTCGCGCGGGCTGGCCGCGGCGGACAATCGTTCTAGCGCGCCCGCGTTCCGAGCGCACGGTCCAGCAGGTCGAGCAGCGCGGATTCATCCGGCTTTCGGGCCGCAGCGACCTGCGCGGCGCCGGCCTCGCGAAGCTCCGCCGCGACCGCATCTGACAGGCAGAATTGCGCAACGGCAAGCGCCGTGATCTCGATCCCGGCGGCGCGCGTCGCCGCGACGAAAGACCGCGCGCTGCGCCGCGAATAGTGCAGCACGGCGTTGATCTCGCCGGCGGCGAACGCATCGCGGACCGCCGACGGCAGCGTCGGAACGGCGACCATCCTGTAAGTCGTCTGGGTGACGACGCGAAGGCCATGGGCGGCGAGTTCGCCGGCGAGGTCGCGCGCCAGATCGGCGCCGGCCAAATACAGCAGCGGATCGGATTTGCGCAGCCGCCGCTTGCGCACGCTGTCGAGGATGCTGTCGCGCAGCGCGGAGGCATCGCCATCGGCGACGATGATCTTGCCGAAGCCGGCGGCGCAGCCGCTCTTGGCGGTTTGTTTACCAACCGCGAACAGCGGCAGTTTCAACAGCCGCGCCAGCCCGTCCTGGCCTTCGAGCGCGCGCAAGGCGTTGGCGCTGCTGACGATCACGCCGCCGAACGGGGTATCCGGATCGAGCGTCAGCGCCACCGGCTCGAACCGCAGCATGGGCGCCAGCGCAACCTCAAAACCCTTGCCGCGCAAGGCCTTGGCGGTGGCCTCATTGTCGGGTTGCGGACGGGTGACGAGCAGAACCAAGCGAACATTCCTCGATCGGGACAGAAAAGCGACCGCAACCGGCACATTGCAGCGGCGGTGCGGCGAAGCCGTGGCGGAGGCGGCTAAGGCGGTGTTTGCATTGGCCAACCCGGCAATGCTACGCCGGACGCCAAAGACGACGAACCGGCGACGAACACAAGGTCTCACTGTGGCGGACGATTTGCCCCTGCTGGTGCTGGGAATCGAGACCACCTGCGACGAAACCGCCGCGGCGGTGGTGGCGCGGATGCCCGACGGCAGCGGCCGGATCCTGTCCAACGTCGTCCATTCGCAGAACGACGACCATGCGCCCTACGGAGGGGTGGTGCCGGAGATCGCGGCGCGGGCGCATGTCGACCTGCTCGACGGAATCATCGACGCGGCGATGCGCGAGGCGGCGATTAGTTACGCGCAGCTCTCCGGCGTCGCGGCTGCGGCGGGGCCGGGACTGATCGGCGGGGTGATCGTCGGGCTGACCACCGCCAAGGCGATCGCGCTGGTACACGCCACGCCGCTGGTCGCGGTCAATCATCTCGAGGCGCATGCGCTGACGCCGCGGCTCACCAACGCCGTCGAATTTCCCTACTGCCTGTTTCTCGCCTCGGGCGGTCACACCCAGATCGTCGCGGTGCTCGGCGTCGGCAACTATGTGCGGCTCGGCACCACGCTCGACGATGCGATGGGCGAGGCGTTCGACAAGGTCGCCAAGATGCTCGGGCTGCCATATCCCGGCGGACCGCAGGTCGAGCGGGCGGCGGCCGCGGGCGATGCGACCCGCTTCGCGTTTCCGCGGCCGATGCTGGGACGCGACGATGCGAATTTCTCGCTGTCGGGCCTGAAGACGGCGGTGCGCAACGAGGCCAGCCGGATGCAGCCGCTGGAGCCGCAGGATATCGATGATCTCTGCGCCGGCTTCCAGGCCGCGGTGATGGAATCGACGGCTGACAGGCTCTCCGTCGGACTCAAGCTGTTCGCCGACAAGTTCGGACCGCCGCAGGCGCTGGTCGCGGCCGGCGGCGTCGCAGCCAACAAGGCGGTGCGCGCGGCGCTGCAGCAGGTGGCGACGAAGGCCGGCACCACGCTGATCATTCCGCCGCCGGCGCTGTGCACCGACAATGGCGCGATGATCGCATGGGCCGGCGCCGAGCGCCTCGCGCTCGGCATGACCGACGGGATGGACGCCGCGCCGCGCGCGCGCTGGCTGCTCGACGCCAACATCACCACGCCGCAGAAATTCGCCAACACCCGCGCGGCTTTCTAGGATTTCTGCGATGGCGACCAACTCCGTTGCGGTGATCGGCGCGGGGGCCTGGGGCAGCGCGCTGGCCAGCGTCGCGGCGCGGGCAGGGCGCGCGGTCACGCTGTTCGCGCGCAATGCGGAGAGCGCCGCCAGCATCGCGGCGACGCGTAAGACTCCGCGGCTGCGCGGCGTGCAGCTCGACGCGCGGATCGCGGTGACGGCCGATCTCGCGCTCGCGGCCGAAGCGGACATCATCCTGCTCGCGGTGCCGGCGCAGGCGTTGCGGCAGGCCGCGTTGGCGCTGGCGCCGCATCTTCGTCCGAACACGCCGGTGATCGCCTGCGCCAAGGGTATCGAGCGCGGCAGCCATGATTTCATGACGCAGGTGATCGCGCAGGCCTTGCCGGATGCGGTGCCGGCGATCCTGTCGGGCCCGAGCTTCGCCGACGACGTCGCCCGCAGCCTGCCCACCGCGGTGACGCTGGCCTGCGCCGACGAGGCGGTCGCGCAAGCGCTGGTGCATGCGCTGGGTTCGGCGACGTTCCGGCCCTATCACGCGACCGATGTGCGCGGCGTCGAGATCGGCGGCGCGGCGAAGAACGTGCTCGCAATTGCTGCCGGCATCGTCGCCGGCCGCGAGCTCGGCGCGTCCGCACTGGCGGCGCTGACCACGCGCGGCTTCGCCGAGCTGTCGCGCCTCGGCGCTGCGCTCGGCGCGCGCTCCGAAACCATCGCCGGCCTGTCGGGCCTCGGCGACCTGATCCTGACCTGCTCCAGCGCGCAGTCGCGCAATTTCGCGCTGGGCCTCGCGCTCGGCCGCGGCGAAGCGCCGTCGCGCGACAAGCTGGCCGAAGGCGAATACACCGCGCCGGTGCTGGTCGAACTCGCCGCGCTGCATGGCGTCGAGATGCCGGTGGCGAGCGCGGTCGCGGCGATCCTCGCGGGCGAGGTCAGCATCGATCAGGCCATCGCCGGCCTGCTGACGCGGCCGTTCAGGGCTGAGGGATAGCTTGTCGCCGTCATGCCCGCGCTTGTCGCGGGCATCCACGGCTTGCTACTGAGTCAAAGGCGTGGATGGCCGGAACAAGTCCGGCCATGACGGATGTATTCAGAGAGCGCAATGAATCATTGGCTGGTGAAATCGGAGCCGTCGGCGTGGTCGTGGGACCAGCAGGTCGCGAAAGGCGCCAAGGGCGAGGCCTGGACCGGGGTGCGCAACCACAGCGCAAAACTGTTCCTGATGCAGATGAAGACCGGCGACCGCGGCTTCTTCTATCATTCCAATGAGGGCAAGGAGATCGTCGGCATCGTCGAGATCATCCGCGAGGCCTATCCCGATCCGACCGACGCCTCCGGCAAATTCGTCTGCGTCGACCTCAAGGCGGTGAAGCCGCTGAAGACGCCGGTCGGGCTGGCCGATGTGAAGACCGACAAGCGGCTGGCCGACATGGCGCTGCTGAAACTGTCGCGGCTGTCGGTGCAGCCGGTGACGACCGAGCAATGGAAGATCGTCTGCAAGATGGGCGGGGTGTAGCGAGGAAGGTACGGTGCCCGCCGCGCGCGCCTACCGGATGCCGAGCGCCTTGTGGGTCTGCACGCTGAGCCGCCATTGCGGGTGGGCGAGGCAATAGGCGATGGCGCTCTCGGTGTTGGCGATAGCGTGCGGTCCGTCCATCGGCTGAAGCGAGAAGCGCTCGAAGGCGAGCGCCTCGAAATCCTGCGGCGGCGCGCCGGCCTGCGGATAGACCAGCTTCAGCTCGTGGCCTTGGCGCAGCCGCAACTCGGCGCCGGCCTTCGGGCTGACGCAGATCCAGTCGAGCCCGTCCGGCGGCACGATGGTGCCGTTGGTCTCCACCGCGATGGTGAAGCCGCGCGCATGCAGCGCAGCGATCAGCGCCGCGTCGAGCTGCAGCAGCGGCTCGCCGCCGGTCAGCACGACATAGCGATGTCCGCTACCGGACCATTGCGCGGCGATGGTGTCGGCGAGCGCATCGGCGTCGCCATAGCGGCCGCCGAGCGTGCCGTCGGTGCCGACGAAATCGGTGTCGCAGAACTGGCAGGTGGCGGCGGCACGATCCTGCTCGCGGCCGCTCCACAGATTGCAGCCGCTGAAGCGGCAGAACACCGCGGCGCGCCCGGCATGGGCGCCTTCGCCCTGCAGGGTCAGAAAGATCTCCTTCACCGCGTAACTCATGACGCAACCCCGGCGGCGGTCTGCCGCAATGCCTCGCCGAGCGCCATCGCCGCCGCCATCGCCACATTGAGCGAGCGCAACCCCGGCTGGATCGGAATCACCAGCCGCGCATCGGCGGCGGCGGCAACGTCGTCGGGCACGCCCGCCGATTCCCGGCCGAGCAGCAGCACGTCGCCGGCGTCGAATCGAAAATCGAGATAGCGCTGCGCGCCCCTGGTGGTCAGCAGCACCAGCCTGCATCCGTTGTCGCGGCGCCAGCGGTCAAATGTCGCCCAGCAATCATGCCGCACGATCGCGACCTGATCGAGATAATCCATTCCGGCGCGGCGGAAATGCCGGTCCGACACCGGAAAACCGGCCGGCTCAATGATGTGGGCCTCGACCTGCAGGCACGCGCAGAGCCGCAGAATCGTCCCGGTGTTCTGCGGGATATCGGGCTGGAACAATGCAAGCCGCATCGGGGAAATTACGCCTTCGGCGTTGCAAAAGTTTCGGGGACAAACATCACGATACATTGTTAAAGTGCATTGCACACTCTTGCCGTTAGCGGGCTTGCACTGGATCGGCAAGGGTGCCAATAGAACGATTCTGGACTGTATTACGCCCACTTCGGGGCGCGGCCGGGACAGATTGTTTCGCCGCCTCGCAAGGGTGCGAGCACCGGCAGCCAGTCGCGGGCGCGCATTCGCGAGCGCCGCCGGGACCGGCTCTCCGGGCGCGATGAGACCGGCCTTCGGCCGCGATGAGAAAGGGACTGAGATCGTGACGACTGCGTCTTCGTCGGAACCGACACGCCGAGATTTCCTCTATGTTGCAACCGGCGCTGTTGCCGCCGTCGGCGCCGCCGCCTTCGTCTGGCCGCTGATCTCGCAGATGAATCCGGACGCCTCGACGGTCGCCGCCGGTGCGCCGGTCGAAGTCGATCTGGCGCCGATCGCCGAAGGACAGGACATCAAGGTGTTCTGGCGCGGCAAGCCGATCTTCATCATGAACCGCACCAAGAAGCAGATCGAGGAAGCCCAGGCGGTCAACCTCAACAGCCTGCCGGACCCGGAAGCCGATTCCAAGCGGGTCAAGGAGGGTCACGACCAGTGGCTCGTCGTGGTCGGCATCTGCACCCATCTCGGCTGCATTCCGATCGCACATCAAGGCAGCTTTGACGGCTTTTTCTGCCCCTGCCACGGATCGGAATATGATTCGTCAGGCCGTATCCGCTCGGGTCCGGCGCCGACCAACCTGCCGATCCCGCCCTATCAATTCGTCTCCGACACCAAAATCCTGATCGGCTGACGTTGCCATCGACGGTTCTCGATCTGTCCTTTTCCGCCTTTCTCCCGACCAGCGTTGCACGCATCACTCCCTAGGATCGCACCATGAGCGGACCCTCGACCTATCAGCCACAGAACGGCGCCCTGAAGTGGCTGGAGCGGCGCCTGCCGATCATCGGGCTGGTGCATTCCTCGTTCGTGGCCTATCCGACCCCGCGCAACCTGAACTACTGGTGGACCTTCGGCGGCATCCTGACGATGATGCTGGCGCTGCAGATCATCACCGGCGTCATCCTGGCGATGCACTATACGCCGCATGTCGACTTCGCCTTCGTGTCGGTCGAGCGGATCGTGCGTGACGTCAATTACGGCTGGCTGCTGCGCAACATGCACGCCTCCGGCGCGTCGATGTTCTTCATCGCGGTCTACATCCACATGTTCCGCGGGCTGTACTACGGGTCGTACAAGGAGCCGCGAGAGGTGCTGTGGATTCTCGGCGTGATCATCTATCTGCTGATGATGGCGACCGGCTTCATGGGCTACGTGCTGCCGTGGGGCCAGATGAGCTTCTGGGGCGCCACCGTCATCACCAACCTGTTCTCGGCGGTGCCTTTGATCGGCGACCAGATCGTCACCCTGCTGTGGGGCGGCTATTCGGTCGGCAACCCGACCTTGAACCGCTTCTTCTCGCTGCACTACCTGTTGCCCTTCGTGATCGCCGGCGTGGTCGTGCTGCACGTCTGGGCACTGCATGTCGCGGGCCAGAACAACCCGACCGGCGTCGAGCCGAAGACCGAGAAGGACACCGTGCCGTTCACGCCCTACGCGACCCTCAAGGACGCGTTCGGCATGACCTGCTTCCTGCTGTTCTTCGCCTGGTTCATCTTCTACATGCCGAACTTCCTCGGCGAGGCCGACAACTACATCCAGGCCAACCCGGCGGTGACCCCGGCGCACATCGTGCCGGAATGGTACTACCTGCCGTTCTACGCCATCCTGCGCGCGATTCCGGACAAGCTGATGGGCGTGGTGGCGATGTTCGGCGCGATCATCGTGCTGGCGTTCCTGCCCTGGCTCGACTCCTCGAAGGTGCGGTCGTCGCGTTACCGGCCGGTCGCCAAGTGGTTCTTCTGGCTGTTCGTGGTGGTCTGTCTGGTGCTGGGCTGGCTCGGTTCGAAGCCCGCCGAAGGCATCTACACCGTGATGTCGCGGATCCTGACTGCCTATTACTTCGGCTACTTCCTGATCATCCTGCCGCTGCTCAGCCGGATGGAGAAGACCCTGCCGCTGCCGAACTCGATCTCCGACGACGTGCTGGCGCGCTCCGGCCACAAGCACGCCAAGACGGCCTCCGCCGCCGCGCTGGTGCTGGCGCTGGCCGGCGCGCTGGTCGCCGGCTCGGGCCACAGCGCGAAAGCCGCCGAGGGCGCCGAGACCCCGCCGTCGCTGTCGTGGTCGTTCGCAGGACCGTTCGGCAAGTTCGATCGCCCGCAACTGCAGCGTGGCTACAAGGTCTACAAGGAAGTCTGCGCGACCTGTCACGCGATGAAGCTGATGTCGTTTCGCAACCTCGCCGATCCGGGCGGTCCCGGCTTCACCGCGGCGCAGGCCGCCGCGGTCGCCGCCGAATTCACCGTGAAGGACGGCCCGAACGACGCCGGCGAGATGTTCGATCGTCCCGGCCGGCCGGCCGATCCGTTCCCATCGCCGTTCCCGAACGACAACGCGGCGCGCGCGGCGAATGGCGGCGCGCTGCCGCCGGACCTGTCGCTGATGGCGAAGGCGCGCTCCTATCCGCGCGGCTTTCCGCAATTCATCTTCGACTTCATGACCCAGTTCCAGGAGCAGGGTCCGAACTATCTCGACGCGCTGCTGCAGGGCTATGTCGACCCGCCGCCGGCCGGCTTCACGCTGCCGGACGGCTCCTACTACAACAAGTACTTCCCCGGCCACGCCATCAAGATGCCGATGCCGATCAATCCCGATCAGGTCACCTATGATGACGGCTCGCCGCAGACGGTGGCGCAATACGCCAAGGACGTCACCGCCTTCATGATGTGGACCGCGGAGCCGCATCTGGAAGCCCGCAAGCGACTCGGCCTGCAGGTGATGATCTTCCTGCTGATCCTGAGCGTGCTGTTGTACTTCACCAAGCGCAAGGTCTGGGCCGACGCGCACTGAGCGCCGGCGTTTTTCAGCCGCTCGCACACAACCAACGAAAAGCGCCTCCGGGCGCTTTTTTGTTGAGCACGACGACTTCCGTCGTTCCGGGGCGTGCGGGCGGAGCCCGCAACGAACCCGGAATCCCGAGATGAAACGCACCGGGTCCGATCTCGGGATTCCGGGTTCATGTCGCCGCTGCGCGGCTCATGCCCCGGAATGACGTGCCCCGTTTGCGCGTTGCGCAGCATCCGGGGCACGAGACTTTGACGCAGACGGCGGAGCCGCCGAGCGATTGCATCCGCGTCGCCAAGCAGGCAAATTCTCCGCAACAGCTCTCACCGAAAACTCCCGGAGGAAACATGGGCACCAGCATCACTTTCAAGCGTCCCGACGGCAAGGATGCGGGCGGTTATCTCGCCAATGCGGCGCGCGGCGATGCGCCGGGCGTGGTAGTGATCCAGGAATGGTGGGGGCTGTCGGAGCAGATCAAGGGCCTCGCCGACCGCTTCGCGCTGGCCGGTTTCGACGCGCTGGCGCCCGATCTCTACAATGGCAAGGTGGTGCCGTATCACGACACGGATGCTGCCAATGCCGAGATGAACTCGCTGGATTTCATCGACGCGACGACGCAGACGGTGCGCGGCGCCGCGCAATATCTCGCGCGCAACGGCGCCAAGGTCGGGCTCACCGGCTTCTGCCTCGGCGGCGCGGTGACCATCATCGGCGCCTGCAAGATTCCCGAACTCGCCGCCGCGGTGGCGTTCTACGGCATCCCGCCGGAGCAGGCGGCCAGGCCGGCCGATGTGCGCGTGCCGCTGCAGGGCCACTTCGCCAATCGCGACGACTGGTGCACGCCGGCGGTGGTGGACGGCTTCGAGGCCGGCCTGAAGGCGGCCGGCAAGACCGCGGAGTTTTTCCGCTACGACGCCGACCACGCCTTCGTCAACGAACAGCGCGCCGCGGTACATGATCGCGAAGCCGCCGAACTGGCCTGGGGCCGCGCCGCCGCGTTCTTTCACAAGCAGCTCGGCTGACACGGCGGATCGCCGTCAAGGTCGTCCAGACTGAACTTCCCGCATACGCCCGACGCCGTGATGCCCGGGCTTGTCCCAGCATCCACGCCTTTGCTGTGCGTCATGGACGTGGATGGCCGGAACAAGTCTGGCCATGACGATTTCAGCGAAGTGCCTCGTCATTCCGAGGCAGGCGCAGCGCGGCTGCGCGTGCCCCGGAATCTCGACGCTTGTGCGTGCCGCAAGATTCCGGGTTCGTTTCGGCCTGCGGCCTCACGCCCCGGAATGACGGGTAGGGTTGACAGCCTCACGTACCGGAATGACGTGAAGCGATGCTTCGTCATTCCGGGGCATGCGCCGCGTAGCGGCGGCATGAACCCGGAATCTCGACGCTTGCACTCCGCTGCGAGATTCCGGGTTCGTGCGCCTTCGGCTTACGCCCCGGAATGACAGAGCACGACGTCGAATACCTCCTAACGGTGCCCATGCACCGCTGCGGCGCAGCGATTTGTGCGGGCTTGGTAGAATTACGTGCGCCGCTAAAATTTGAGCGTTCAGCTGAACGCTTGGATCAAACGTTTGCTGCAATAACGCTGTCACACGCCGCGAGGACAGCATGGTTGCAAAAGTCACAACGCCCGGTCGGAACATCGTCGATTTCGGGAATTACCAACGCGGCAAGCGGGCGACGACGGCGGTTGCGCTGCAGGCGCGGAGCTGCCGGCATTGCGGCGCCGCGCTCGAGGACGACGAGGTCGAGGACGACTGCTCCAGCGCGGTGTTCGCCTGCGACGCACCGCTACGACTCCGGGTGCCGCGCTGATTTCGCTTACCTCTTCCCGGCTGCGGGGAGAGGTCGCCGCGCTCCTGCGCGGTGGGTGAGGGGGTTTCTCAGCGACTCCAGACGCCGCGACGCCCCCTCATCCCGACCTTCTCCCCGCACGCGGGGAGAACGAGAGCGCCACCGATTTAGCTGCGCTGAGGTTGGACAAATGACAGTCGCGACAACTACACGTGCTGGCCACCGTTAATGTGGATCTCGGCGCCGTTGACGTAGGACGACGTTTCCGTGCACAGCACGTAGATGATCTTGGCCACCTCGTCCGGCGTGCCGAGCCGGCGCAGCGGGATCTGCTCCTCGACGATCTTGTCGGTGCCGGGCGACAGGATCGAGGTGTCGATCTCGCCCGGCGCGATCGAATTGACGCGCACGCCGATGCTGCCGAAATCCGCCGCCATCTCCCGCGTCAGCGACGCCAGCGCCGCCTTCGAGGTAGCGTAGGCCGCGCCGGCGAACGGATGCACGCGCGAGCCGGCGATCGAGGTGACGTTGACCACCGAGCCCTTCGCCGCCTTCAACTCCTCGATCAGCCCGCGCGCCATCATGATCGGCGCGAAGAAGTTAACGCGAAACACCTGGTCCCAGGTGTCGATCTCGGTGTCGATCGAGCCGAGCCGTCCGCCGCCCTCGGCCTTCGGCGAGATCGCGGCGTTGTTGACCAGCGCGTGCAGCTGCCCGCCCTCGAGCCGTTCGCGGATTTCGGCGATGGCGCGCGCGGTGTCGGCGCGGTCGGCGAGGTCGACCTGGACGTGATCCTCCGGGCCGGCGCCCCACGGGCACTCCTCCGGAAACGGATGCCGCGAACAGGTCAGCACGCGCCAGCCGGCACTCGAGAAGCGGATCACGGTGGCATGGCCGATGCCCCGGCTGGCGCCGGTCAGCAGCATGGTCCGGCGCGGCGCGTTGCTGTCGGTGACGGTGCCGGCGGGTCGCGCCTTCGGCTTGTCGGGGCTCATGGATACAGCCTTGTCTTTCTCCAGGATTGCCCCGGGGCGTCGCGTTGGAATTCGATGCGGTCGTGCAGCCGGTACGGCCGGTCGTGCCAGAACTCGAAATGGCTCGGCGTCACCCGCCAGCCGCTCCAGCCCGGCGGCCGCGGCACCTCGCCGATCAGATGGCGCGCCGCCTCTTTGGCGATCGCCTGCTCGAACGCGAAACGGCTCTCCAGCGGCTGCGACTGCTTGCTGGCCCAGGCGCCGATCTGCGCCTGCTTCGGCCGCGTGGCGAAATAGGCGTCCGCCTCCGCGGCGCTGACCGGCGTGACCGGGCCGCGCAGCCGCACCTGGCGGCGCAGCGACTTCCAGTGAAACAGCAATGCGGCCTGCGGATTGGCGGCCAGCTCGCGGCCCTTCTGGCTGGCGACGTGGCTGTAGAACACGAAGCCGTCGGCGTCGTAGCCCTTCATCAGCACCATGCGGACGTCGGGCAGGCCGTCGGCTCCGGCGGTCGCCAGCGCCATCGCGTTGGGATCGTTCGGCTCGGACTTGACCGCTTCGGCAAACCATTCGGCAAACAGGCCAAATGGATCTTCGGCCGCGGTGAAATCACCAGTCGTTAACTGAACAGGGTGTTTGATGTCGGAGGTTTCACTCATGGGGGGAATTCCGAATTGCGTCGCGTCGCGGTCCAGAACCTGTTGCGGTCGCTGGCTGGGCCAGCCCTATATAGGGCACGGCGCCGCGTTGGCCTATCGGCGATCGGCCCGTTCGGAGTGATGATAGCGATTCTAATCGGCGCGGGGGTCGGCGGCTGCAGCGTGTCGCGCTCCGATTCCTTCGCGCAGATGGAGGGCGACCTCACCGGCTCGATCGGGTCGTCGGCGAAAGCCGAGGCGCCGACCGAAACCGATCTCGCCTTCGCCCGCACCGCCGCCTCCGACGTGCTGACCAAGGGCGACAAGGATTCCAGCCAGCCGTGGGAAAATCCCACCACCGGCGCGCGCGGCTCGGTGACGCCGCTGGCGGTGGCCTATACGTCCGAAGGCCGCAGCTGCCGGGATTTCCTCGCGAGCTTCGTCAAGGGCCGCTCGGAGAGCTGGCTGCAGGGCGCGGCCTGCAAGACGGCACAGGGCCGCTGGGAAATCCAGACCCTGAAGCCGTGGCGGCGCACCTGATCGCGTCGCGCAATAGCAGTTGCAAAAATGACACGAAGCCCCCAGATGAACGCTGACGGGCTCATCGCCCTCTGATCTTTACGATTCAATCAAGGAGACGTGACGGATGCGCGACCCCTACGAGGTCCTGGGGGTGCAGCGGGACGCCAGCGCTTCGGCGATCAAGAGCGCCTATCGCAAGCTGGCCAAGAAGCATCACCCCGACAACAACCAGAACGATCCGAAGGCCGCGGCGCGGTTCTCCGAGGTCAATTCGGCCAACGAGATCATCGGCGACGAGGACAAGCGCAAGGCGTTCGACCGCGGTGAGATCGATGCCGACGGCAAGCCGAAGTTTCAGGGCTTTCCCGGCGGCGGCGGTCCGCGCGGCCGCGGCGGCCCCGGCGGCGGCTTCGAGAATTTCAACTTCCGCACCGGCGGCGGCGCGCCCGGCGGCGGCGCCGGCTTCGAGGACATCCTCAACAGCATGTTCGGCGGCGCGGCCGGCGGTGGCCGCCGCACGCGCGGCGGATTTGATTTCGACGGCGGCGGCGTGGCCGCGGATCTCGACCTCAGCGTCGCCATGACGGTCACGCTCGAGGAAGCCGCCAAGGGCGCCGAGCGCCGGGTGCGGCTGCCGACCGGCAAGGAATTGAACGTCAAGATTCCGGCCGGCGTGTCGGCGGGCCAGCAGATCCGGCTCAAGGGGCAGGGCGAGACCGCGCCGGGCCATCCGCCGGGCGACCTGCTGATCACCGTCAGTCTCGCGCCGCATCCGTTCTTCAAGATCGACGGCAACGATCTGCGGCTCGATCTTCCGGTGACGCTGTACGAAGCGGTGCTCGGCGGCAAGGTTCGCGTGCCGACGCTGACCGGCGCGATCGAGCTGTCGATCCCGAAGAACACCTCGAGCGGCCGCACCTTCAGGCTCAAGGGCAAGGGCATCAAGGCCGCCGGCGCCACCGGCGACCTGTTCGTCACCACCCGCATCATGCTTCCCGACGGCAACGACGCCGAACTCGAAGCGCTGATGGAGAAGTGGCGCGCCGACCACCCGTACAACCCGCGCAGCGATCTGGATCGGTAGGAGCGGACGATCCTCGCAGCTAGCTCGCTGAGGAGCGGCCAACAGCCAGCGTCTCGCCGCCCACCTCCGTCATGCCCGGGCTTGATCCGGGCATCCATCTTTTTCGAAGACGATGGATTGCCGGGTCAAGCCCGGCAATGACACAGCATTGTGCTCAAGCTTCGTGCCCCGGATGCAGCGCAGCGCGCGGCGCTTGCGGCGTGGTGCGCTGCCAAGCCGGGGCCGTATCGGCGGGATTTTCCGACGCGATCGGCGCTGCCGCTGGTACGGTCCCGGCTCTGCGAAGCAGCGCTGCGCGCTGCATCGCGTCCGGGACACGGGCTGTTAGTTCGCAGCATTTCGTAGCCCGGATGGAGCGGAGCGAAATCCGGGTTGATGCGGTCCCGGATTGCGCTCCGCTCCATCCGGGCTACGCCTCATCGGGCTGCCTTGATGGCGTCGGCCAACTATCCGCCGGTCTTCTCCGCCTGCTCGTAGACCAGCCGTGCGACCTGGCCGAGGCGGTCGCGGTCGGCGGGGCCGCTGAGCACGTAGCCGACGCTGCGGTCGGCCCAGAACAGCGCGCCGTCGGCGGCGCCCGAGGCGTAGCGCATCTGGGTGGTCTCGGTGTCGGCGCGCGAGGTGTACAGCGTGAAGCGCTCGCCGCTGGCAGTCTCGTACATGAAGAACGCCGCCGGCGCGGCCGGACCCGGCAGCAGCCGGCCGCCGACGAGTTTGAGCCCGCTGCCCTCCAGCTCCGGCGCCCTGAGCGGGTAGCCGACCCGCTTCGACAGCCATTGCTGCAGATGGGCCCGCTCATTGCCCGCAACCTCGACCGGATGGCGGACCTCGACGACGTAGAGCCGGTGCGCCTGCAGCGCGTCGCGGGTGAAGCTGCCGAACGCGGTCGGCGTCGCCGCAGCGCCATGGGCGATCCAGCCGGCGCCGCTGCCGACGATGAAGGCCGCCAGCGTCGCCGCCACCGCGCCGAGCCACCAGCGCCGCGGCTGGCGGTCGAGCTGCGCCACCGTCAGCCGCCGCGGCACCGGCTCGTCGGCCACCGAATCGTAGCGCGCATGCAGCGCGTCGGCCATCGCCCGCCAGCCCCGCACCCGCTCGGCATCGTCCGGATGCGCCGCCAGCCACGCCTCGACATCGCCGCGCCGCTCTGCGGGCAATTCGCCGTCGACATAGGCGTGCAGTTCGTCCTCGGTAACGGCGGTGGTGCGGTCAGTCATCGGCGTGGTCTCGGGTTGTAACGAGCGTCTTTTTCTTTCCTCTCCCCTCGTGGGAGAGGGTGGCTGCGCGCAGCGCAGCCGGGTGAGGGGGCGCTAAGTCGGCGCTCTGCCGCTCCCCCTCACCCGGCCGCCTTGCGGCGGCCACCCTCTCCCACGAGGGGAGAGGGGAAAAAGCGACGTGCGGCAATTCCAGAACCATCATAATCCCTCACTTCACCGCGCGGAGCGGCGGGCGGTCGCCCTGCAGGCAGGCGCGGACATGGGCGCGGGCGCGGGCGAGGCGGGACATCACGGTGCCGATCGGCACGCCCTGCACCTCGGCGACCTCGCGGTAGCTCAAGCCTTCCAGGGTCACCAGCAGCAGCACGGCGCGCTGGTCCTCGACCAGCGTGGCCAGCGCGCGGGCGATGTCGCGGCCCTCGGCCTCGGTGCCGCTGGCGTCGCCGCCGCTGTCGTCGAACGGCAGATGCGCCGGCCGCCGCGCCAGCGAGCGCCGCCGGTTGCGGTTGAGGTTGGTCAGGATGGTGTACAGCCAGCTGCGCAGGTCGCCGCCGAGGAACAGGCGCTCCGAGCGCAGCGCCCGCACCAGCGTGTCCTGCACCAGATCGTCGGCGATCTCGGCGTCGCGCGCCAGCGCCCGCGCGTAACGCCGCAGCGCGGGGATCATGCTCTCGACGCTGTCGCGGAACTGGTTCATCGCTCTCGCCCGGCGGGCCGCTGCCGGATCGGCCGCGTCTCAGCATAACACCGCCGCCGCCGGCCTATTCCGGCATTAACGCTGGGCGGTGGACCGCCCGGTTTCCGCGTCGATTGGGGCTGTACCGGCTTCCGGGGCTGGTGTACCTCCACAGGTCGATCAAGTTGATTGGATAACGAAATGTCTGGTTTTTCAGGCCTGATGCAGGGCAAACGCGGGGTCGTTCTGGGCGTCGCCAACAACCGCTCGATCGCCTGGGGCATCGCCAAGGCGTGCCGGGCGCATGGCGCGGAGATCGCGCTGACCTGGCAGGGCGACGCGCTGAAGAAGCGGGTCGAGCCGCTGGCCGCCGAACTCGGCGGCATCCTGCTCGGGCATTGCGACGTCACCGATCCGGCGACCATCGATGCCGCCTTCGACGTGCTGAAGGAGAAATGGGGCAAGATCGACTTCGTGGTCCACGCCATCGCGTTCTCCGACAAGGACCAGCTCGACGGCCGCTACCTCGAGACCACGGCGGACAATTTCTCCAAGACCATGCTGATCTCCTGCTACTCGCTGACCGCGATCGCGCAGCGCGCCGAGAAGCTGTTGACCGACGGCGGCTCGATCCTGACGCTGACCTATTACGGCGCCGAGAAGTGGATGCCGCATTACAACGTGATGGGCGTCGCCAAGGCCGCGCTGGAGGCCAGCGTGCGCTATCTCGCCGCCGACCTCGGCGCCAGCAACATCCGGGTCAACGCGATCTCGGCCGGCCCGATCAAGACGCTGGCGGCGTCCGGCATCGGCGACTTCCGCTACATCCTGAAATGGAACGAGTACAATTCGCCGCTGCGCCGCACGGTGTCGATCGAGGAGGTCGGCGACAGCGCGGTGTACCTGCTGTCCGACCTGTCGCGCGGCGTCACCGGCGAGGTGCACCACGTCGATTCCGGCTACCACGTCGTCGGCATGAAGCGCCCGGACTCGCCGGACATCACCCTGGCGAAGGACTAACTTCTTTTTTCCCCTCTCCCCTTGTGGGAGAGGGTGCCCGAGCGCAGCGAGGGCGGTTGAGGGGCGGTGAGTCAGTGCTCTGCCGCACCCCTCATCCGGCACGGGCTTCGCCCGCGCCACCTTCTCCCACGAGCGGAGCGGGGAAAAGCGCCCGGTTTGACCGCATAATCCTCGCGCGTTACCACACGTCAAAATCGACGTACGCCAGCCGGTCATTTCCCATGTCGCACAACACCTTCGGCCATCTGTTCCGGGTCACCACCTTCGGCGAGAGCCATGGCGTGGCGATCGGCTGCGTGGTCGATGGCTGTCCGCCGCTGCTGCCGCTGACCGTGGAGGAGATCCAGCTCGACCTCGACCGCCGCCGGCCGGGGCAGTCGCGCTTCACCACGCAGCGGCAGGAGGCCGACGCGGTCAAAATCCTGTCCGGGGTGATGCCGCATCCGGAGACCGGCGCGCAGGTCACCACCGGCACGCCGATCGCGCTGTTGATCGAGAACACCGACCAGCGCTCGAAGGACTATTCCGACATCAAGGACAAGTACCGCCCCGGCCACGCCGACTTCACCTATGAGGCGAAATACGGCATCCGCGACTATCGCGGCGGCGGCCGCTCCTCGGCGCGCGAGACCGCGAGCCGGGTCGCCGCCGGCGCCATCGCGCGCAAGGTGCTGCCCGGCATGACCGTGCGGGCGGCGCTGGTGCAGATGGGGCCGCACTCCATCGACCGCTCCAAATGGGACTGGGACGAGGTCGGCAACAACCCGTTCTTCTGTCCCGACAGGGACAAGGCCGCGTTCTTCGCCGACTATCTCGACGGCATGCGCAAGTCGGGCTCGTCGATCGGCGCGGTGATCGAGGTGGTGGCCGAGGGCGTGCCGGCCGGGCTCGGCGCGCCGATCTACGCCAAGCTGGACGCCGACCTCGCCGCGGCGCTGATGAGCATCAACGCGGTCAAGGGCGTCGAGATCGGTGACGGCTTTGCGGCGGCGGCGCTCTCCGGCGAGGACAATGCCGACGAGATGCGCAGCAGCAATCACGGCCCGGTATTTGCGTCGAACCACGCCGGCGGCGTGCTCGGCGGCATCTCCACCGGCCAGCCGGTGGTGGCGCGCTTCGCGGTAAAGCCGACCTCGTCGATCCTGTCGCCGCGCAAGACCATCGACCGCGCCGGCACCGACACCGACATCCTGACCAAGGGCCGCCACGACCCCTGCGTCGGCATTCGCGCCGTCCCGGTCGGCGAGGCGATGGTCGCCTGCGTGCTGGCCGACCACTTCCTGCGCCACCGCGGCCAGGTCGGCTGAAACGCTGGCTCGCCGCTTACGCTGACGCCGCGCAGCGCTGCGCCCAACGCCGTCATTCCGGGGCGTAAGCCGAAGGCGCACGAACCCGGAATCTCGAGGCGGCGCGCAGGCGGCGAGATTCCGGGTTCATCGCGCCGCTGCGCGGCGCATGACCCGGAATGACGAACGCAGGAATGCGGCCTTGGGACACAAGCTGTTCCGTCGCCTGCAAGAAACCAGGGCGCCGCGTCCAATGCCGTCATTCCGGGGCGTAAGCCGAAGGCGCACGAACCCGGAATCTCGAGACGGCGCACAAGCGGCGAGATTCCGGGTTTATTGCGCCGCTGCGCGGCGCATGCCCCGGAATGACGGGCGCAAAACCGTTTTCTTTCGTGCCCCGGATGCAGCGCAGCGCGCCGCTCTTGCGGCGTGGTGCGCTGCTGATCCGGAGCCGTACCAGCGGAAACGCAGTAGTTCCGGCGCTCTCGTTGGTACGGTCCCGGTTCTGCGCAGCGGCATGAAGAATGCCGCAGCGCGCCCGGGACACGATCGCGGTTGGTTGCGGCGCATCATCCCGCTATATTGTCCGCATGCTTGCCACGAAACTCCGCGCGATCTGCGACTGGCTGTCCGACGGGGCGCGGTCGTCGTCGTCGCCATCCGACATGATGGAGCAGACCTGCAACGGCATCGTCGCGGCCGGGCTGCCGCTGTGGCGCGTCGCGGTGTTTGTGCAGACGCTGCATCCCGACATGTTCGGCCGGCACTTCATCTGGCGCCACGGCAGCGCGGTGGAGGTCGGCACCGAGGATTTCGATACCGAGAACTCGATCGAGTATCTCAGCAGCCCGCTGAAGATCTTCTACGACACCGAGCGCGAGGTGCGCTTCCGGCTCGACGATCCGGCGAGCTTCCGCTTCCCGTTCTTCGACGACATGCGCGGCGAGGGCGGCACCGACTATATCGCGCTGCCGCTGCGCTTCATCGACGGCTCGGTGCATGCCTCGAGCTGGACCACGCAGCAGCCCGGCGGCTTCACCGACGAGCAGCTCGACGGCCTGCGCATGGTGCTGCCGCCGCTGACCCGGCTGATCGAGGTGATCGGCATGCGGCGGGTCGCCTCGACGCTGCTCGATACTTACGTCGGCACCCGCGCCGGACAACGCATTCTCGCCGGGCAGATCCGGCGCGGCCACACCGAGACCATGCTGGCGGCGATCTGGCTGTCCGACCTGCGCGGCTTCACTGCGCTGTCGGACCGGCTGCCGCCGCCCACCATGGTGAAGGTGCTGAACGCCTATTTCGACTGCCAGGTCGAGACCATCGTGGCCAATGGCGGCGAGGTGCTGAAATTCATGGGCGACGGCCTGCTGGCGGTGTTTCCGATCGCGGCCGGCGGCGCCGATGCCGCCGAGGTCTGCGCGCGGATCCTCGACGCCGCGCAGACCTGCCGCGCCAGCGTGACGTCGCTGCGCTACGCCGACGACGATCACGAGCTCGACGGCTTCCGCTTCGGCGTGGCGCTGCATGTCGGCGAGGTATTGTACGGCAATATCGGCGGCGGCGCGCGGCTCGACTTCACCTGCATCGGCCCCGCGGTCAATCTCGCGGCGCGGATGGAGAAGATCGCCAGCCGGCTCAGCCGCACCGTGATCGCCTCCAGCCGCTTCGCGCAGGCCTGTCCCGACCAGTGGCAGGACCTCGGCGAATTCCCCATCGCCGGCCTGTCGCGCGCCCAGAAGGTCTACGGCCTGCTCGACGAGGCCCCGGTCGAGGCGTAAGGCCGACGGGACCGTCGCCCGTCCACTCTCATCTGCATCATGCGCGGCAATGACACCGCGTTACTAACAACGCATGCCTGGGTCGCTGTGCCGCGCGCCGCGCCACTCCGTCATTCAATGCAGCGTGCTGCGCCAACGTTGTCATTCCGGGGCGTAAGCCGAAGGCGCACGAACCCGGAATCTCGCGACACGACGACGGCGTTGCTGCCTCACAACCCGCCGCGGGATTCCGGGTTCATCGCGCCGCTGCGCGGCGCATGCCCCGGAATGACGAGCGAGGGCGCCGCAGGATTTCACCTCACGCTGCAGTATTTCAACCTGCGTCATGCCCGGGCTTGACCCGGGCATCCATCGCCTTGCGAAGAGGATGGATTGCCGGGTCAAGCCCGGCAATGACGCCACGTTGCGACGCGCACTATCAACGCGTGCCCCGGATGCTGTGCAACGCGCCGCGCCCAACGTCGTCATTCCGGGGCGTAAGCCGAAGGCGCACGAACCCGGAATCTCGCGACACGGCGATGCGTTGCAGTCTCACCACCCGCCGCGGGATTCCGGGTTCATCGCGCCGCTGCGCGGCGCATGCCCCGGAATGACGAGCAGGACGGTTGTGCAATGACGGCGAGTTGCGACGCGCACTATCAACGCGTACCCCGGATGCTGTGCGGCGCGCGGCGCCCAACGTCGTCATTCCGGGGCGTAAGCCGAAGGCGCACGAACCCGGAATCTCTCGACACGACGATGCGTCGGAGACTCAGCAAATGCCGCGAGATTCCGGGTTCATCGCGCCGCTGCGCGGCGCATGCCCCGGAATGACGAGCAGGAGGGTTGTGCAATGACACCATGTTGCGACGCGTACTAACAACGCGTACCCCGGATGCTGCGCGGCACGGCGACGCGCAACTACTCCTCCGGCTCCGTGGTGAACAGCAGCGGGTAGCCCTTGGCGCGGCCGGCGTCGGTGGCGCGGGTGGCCTTGGTTTCGGCGACGTCCTTGGTGAACACCGCGACCACGCAGACGCCGCGCTGGTGCGCGGTGATCATCACCTTGTGGGCCTGGTCTTCGGTCATCCGGAACTCGCCCTGCAGCACCCGCACCACGAATTCGCGCGGGGTGAAGTCGTCATTGACGAGGATCACCTTGTACAGCTTCGGCCGCTCGACCTTCGGCTTGACCTTGGTCTTCGGCTTGACGGCGGGATTGGCGACGTTGCTCATGCGGTCTCATGGTTTTCGGGGCGGCCGCGCGGCGCTAGCGCGTCTCGACGCCGCTGCACTGCTGCAACCGCGCGTCGGACGACGCTCCGCCGCGCTGCGCGGCCGTCGCCAGCAGTTTACAGCCTCCGGCGGGATCGCGAAACTGCGGGTGTTGCGACAGCTTCAGGCTGATCAGCATCGCGGTGGCGCCCGGCTCGTCGAGTTCCATGGCGGTCATCGCGTCGTATAGCACGCCGTCGGGCCGTTCGATGCGGACGCCGGGGTTGTCGATCAGCAGCCGCTGCAGGCGCAGCCGCGCGTCGTAGTCCCACATCCCGGCGTGGCGCATCAGTTCGATTGCCTTGCCGACGTCGCGCGGCGGCAACCGGCCGTCGAGGATCAGTTCGGCGCGCAGCTTCGAGATCGCGCCGATGTCGGGGTGGCTGGTGACCAGCCTGATGGCGCGCCGGAGGTCGGCCGGCCCGCCCTCGCCATTGGCCAGCATCTGCGCCAGCGCCGGGATCGCGCCGCCCGGGTCGGGACGCAGCGCGCGCTCCAGCAGCGCCCGCGCTTGCGCCGGATCGTCGCCTCGGATCGCCTCGGCGAGCTCGGAGGTCGCGCCGAACACGCCGGCGGCGCTCAGCCGCTGCAGCATCGCGCGGCCGCGGGCGCGCTCCTCCGGCTGATCGGAGCCGGCCAGCAGCCGGGCCAGCACGAGCTCGACGGCGCCCCGGCCGGACGTCTCCGGCGGCCGCGCCAGCGCGCGCTCCGCCCAGATCCGCGCCGCGGCCGGATCGCGTTTCACGATGCCGCCGCGCTCGAGCAGGATCGCCAGCGTGAACATCGCCTCGGGATGGCCGAGCTCCGCGGCGCGGCGCAGCGCGCGGTCGGCCTCGGCGCGAATGATCATCTGCGGACGGTCGCTGTGCTGGTCCCAGCTGCGATGCGAATCGTACAGCAGGAAATGCGCTTCGCCGTCGTCCTGCGCGGCGGCCTGGCGCAGCAGCGCGATCTCCTCGGCGCGCTGCGCATGCGGCAGCGCGCGCGCCAGCGACACCTTGAGCCGCGGATCGGCATCGCCGCTGTCGATCGCCTGCCGGCACTGTGCCGCCCAGTCCGCCGCCGCGCGGTCATAGGCCTCGCGGCCGAGCGCGGAATAATCCGGCGGGCTGGTAGCGTTGCGCAGGCAGACCTCGCGCGGCGTCTCGGCGACGGCAGGCGCAACAAAGGCGAGCAACAGCACGACCAGGGCCAGTGCGGCGCGGCGGCGCGGCGTGATCTGCGGGGCGAGGGGGATGGTCACTCTTGCTCTTTCCGTTGCGGATGTTGGTCGCGCCAACCGCCCGATCGTTCATCGCCGCCGCGGCACCTCATGACCGGATTGTGAACGCGAGCCGGGGTTCCCGCTTGCGTCCCCCCATCCGCGTGTCACGATTGGCGACTCAGGACGGAGGGCGACCATGCGCTGGTATGTCTCGATCGGAGCTGTGCTGCTTGCGGGCGCCATCACGGCGGGCGCGGTGGCCGGGGTCGCGCCCGGGCCGCAACCGGTCGCCGCCGAGCGCGACGAGGCCAAGGCGGTCGACGTCGAACTGGTGCTCGCGGTCGACGTCTCCTACTCGATGGACATGGACGAACTGGCGCTGCAGCGCGAGGGCTACGCCCAGGCGATCGTGTCGAAGGATTTCCTGCAGGCGCTGAAGACCGGGCCGCACGGCCGCATCGCGGTGACCTACTTCGAATGGGCCGCCACCGGCGACCAGAAGATCGTGCTGCCCTGGCACATCGTTGACGGCCCGGAATCCGCCGATGCGGTTGCCGCGGTAATCGCCAACGCGCCGCTGCGGCGCGCCTCGCGCACCTCGATCTCCGGCGCGATCAGCTTCGCGATGGCGTTGTTCGCCGAGGATCCGTTTCACGGGTTGCGCCGGGTGATCGACATCTCCGGTGACGGCCCCAACAACAACGGCATCCCGGTCACCATCGCGCGCGACGAGGCGCTGGCCAAGGGCATCGTCATCAACGGCCTGCCCTTGATGCTGAAGGAGCCGTCCTATTCGACGATGGATATCGACCAGCTCGATCTGTACTACGAGGACTGCGTGATCGGCGGTCCGGGGTCGTTCGTGGTCACCATCAAGGACCGCGACAAGTTCAAGGAGGCGATCCGCACCAAGCTGGTGCTCGAAGTCGCCGGCCGCACCCCCGAACGCCGCATCGTCCCGGTCGCCGGCCGCGAACCGCGGGTCAATTGCATGATCGGCGAAAAGGTCTGGCAGGACCGCTGGGGCAGGTAGGCGGCGGCCCCCGCCGCCAACATCATTCCGGCGTGCCGGACCTCCATGCGCCGGACGGTCGCGCTTGATTTGTGCTGGACAACCCGGACCGGTTACGCGGTAAACAGCCGCGACGGCGGCACTGGCGAAAGTTCGGACTTATCATGACGGCAGCGATCGAGGGCAAATCCGGCAGCGTACTGCTGGCCGATATCGGCGGCACCAATGCCCGTTTTGCCGTGCTCCGCGACGGCGCGCTCGGCGAGGTCGTCAAACTGTCCGGTAGCGACTTTGCCACCTTCGACGACGCCATGACAGCCGCGCTGGACCGGCTTCCGGAGGCCGGCACGATCGTCGGCGCGGTGTTCGGCGTCCCCGGCACGATCCATGACGGCCGCAGCGAACTGACCAACATCGACTGGGTGATCGACGCCCGCGAGCTTGGCCGCGACCGGGGCTGGCCCGTGCGGTTGATCAATGATTTCCAAGCGGTGGCCTATGCGCTGCCGCATCTCGAGGCGCACCAGCTGCGCCGGATCGGCGGCGAGGACCGGGTCGCCGGCGCGCCGCTCGCGGCACTCGGGCCCGGCACCGGGCTCGGCATGGCGGCCAGCATTCCGTACGCCGGCGGCCATCAGGTGATCGCCACCGAAGGCGGCCACGTCACCCTGGCGGGAACCGATGCGCGCGAGGATTCGGTGATCGCGCATCTGCGCCAGCGCTTCGGCCACGTCTCCGCCGAGCGCGCGCTGTCCGGGGACGGGCTGGAAAACCTGTTCAATGCGATCACCCTGCTCGACGGCCTCGATCTGCTGCCGCGCAGCGCGGCCGAGATCACCGGCGCCGCGGTCGATGGCAGCTGTCCCACCAGCCGCGCCGCGCTGGATATGTTCTGCGCCATGCTCGGCACGGTCGCCGGCAACCAGGTGCTGACGCTCGGCGCCACCGGCGGCGTGTTCATTGCCGGCGGGATCCTGCCGCGGATTCCGGACTACCTCGAGAACTCGCAGTTTCGCGAGCGATTTGAGGCCAAGGGCCGCTTCCGCGATTACCTCGCGCCGGTGCCGATCGATCTGGTGCTCGACGACGAGGTCGCCTTTGTCGGCCTGCGGGCGCTGGCGATGGCGGAACGCCCCTAAGGAACCGCGGTCCCAGCGGGGCGTTTTGCCTCCAACCGGAATTGCAAATGTCCAGCAAAATCAAGACGTCCGGTGCTGCCACCCGCAGTGTCGACGGCTTCGTCCGTGTCCGCGGCGCGCGCGAGCACAATCTGAAAAATGTCGACGTCGATATTCCCCGCGACGCGCTGGTGGTGTTCACCGGCGTGTCCGGTTCGGGCAAATCCTCGCTGGCGTTCGGCACGCTCTACGCCGAGGCGCAGCGGCGCTATCTGGAATCCGTCTCGCCCTATGCGCGGCGGCTGTTCAACCAGATGGCGATTCCGGAGGTCGACGAGATCGACGGCCTGCCGCCGGCGGTCGCGCTTCAGCAGCAGCGCGGCGCGCCGACCACCCGCTCGTCGGTCGGCAGCGTGACAACGTTGTCCAACCTTCTCCGCATGTTGTATTCGCGCGCCGGCGACTATCCCCGCGGCCAGACGCTGCTCTATGCGGAATCCTTTTCGCCCAACACGCCGGAAGGCGCCTGTCCGAAGTGTCATGGCATCGGGCGCATTCACGACGTCACCGAGAAATCGATGGTGCCGGATGACACGCTGACGATCCGCGAACGCGCAATCGCAGCATGGCCGACCGCCTGGGGCGGGCAGAACTTGCGCGATATCCTGGTGACGCTCGGCTACGACGTCGACACGCCGTGGCGCGATCTGCCGAAGAAGGACCGCGACTGGATCCTGTTCACCGACGAACAGCCCACGGTGCCGGTCTATGCCGGCTACACCCCCGCCGAGACGCGGCGCGCGCTGAAGCGCAAGGAAGAGCCGAGCTATCAGGGCACTTTTACGGGCGCGCGCAAATACGTGCTGCAGACCTTCGCGACGACGCAGAGCGCGATGATGAAGCGCCGCGTGCAGCAGTTCATGCTGGGCAGCGAATGTCCGGTCTGCCACGGCAAGCGGCTGCGGCCGGAATCGCTGTCGGTCAAATTCGCCGGGCTCGATATCGCCGAACTGTCGCGGCTGCCGCTGAAGCGGCTCGACGCGCTGCTGCAGCCCTATATGGGCGCGAGCAACAAGATTTCCGCCGATCATCCCGAAAAGGCGATGGTGATCAGCCGCATCGTGGAGGATCTGCTGGCGCGGCTCGGCGTGCTGCTGGACCTCGGGCTCGGCTACCTCACGCCCGAGCGCAGCACGCCGACGCTGTCGCCGGGCGAGTTGCAGCGGCTGCGGCTGGCGACGCAGGTGCGCTCCAACCTGTTCGGCGTCGTCTACGTGCTCGACGAGCCGTCTGCCGGCCTGCATCCGGCCGACACCGAAGCCTTGCTGCGCGCGCTGGACCGGCTGAAGGCCGCCGGCAACTCGCTGTTCGTGGTCGAGCACGAACTCGACGTGGTCCGTCATGCCGACTGGATTGTCGATGTCGGTCCCGGCGCGGGCGAACTCGGCGGCGAGGTGCTCTACAGCGGCACGCCGCCGGGCCTGGCCGGGATCGAGCCATCGCAGACGCGGCGCTATCTGTTCAGGGCCGGCACCAACGTGGCGCGATCGCCGCGGCCGCCGCAGCACTGGCTCAGGCTGCGCGGCGTGACGCGCAACAATCTCGACCGTCTCGATGTCGATATCCCGCTCGGCGTCTTCACGTCGGTCACCGGCGTCTCCGGCTCCGGAAAATCGAGCCTGATCAGCCAATTTCTGGTCGAGGCGGTGTCGGATCGGCTCGGCGACCGGCAGCTTCCGTCGGACGACCCGGCGGATGCGCTGGAAGAATCGGTGCTGACGGTCGGCGGCGACATCGTCGCCGGGATGGATCGAATCAAGCGGCTGGTGGTGGTCGACCAGAAGCCGATCGGCCGCACCCCGCGCTCCAACCTCGCCACCTATACCGGCCTGTTCGACCACGTCCGCAAACTGTTCGCCGCCACCAAGCAGGCGAAAGCCCGGCGCTACGATGCCGGCCGCTTCTCGTTCAACGTCGCCAAAGGGCGTTGCGAGACCTGCCAGGGCGAAGGCTTCGTCAGCGTCGAGCTGTTGTTCCTGCCAAGCGTCTATGCGCCGTGCCCGACCTGCCACGGCGCGCGCTACAACGCCAAGACGCTGGAGATCAAGATCCGCGACAAGTCGGTCGCCGACGTGCTCGGCATGACGGTGGATGCGGCCTTTGAATTCTTTGCGGACGACGTGTCGCTGCAGCGCTCGCTCGGCGTCATTCGCGAGGTCGGTCTCGGTTACATCCGGCTCGGCCAATCCGCCACCGAATTGTCAGGCGGCGAGGCGCAGCGCATCAAGCTCGCCACCGAATTGCAGCGCACCCAGCGCGGCGCGACGCTCTACGTGCTGGACGAGCCGACCACCGGCCTGCATCCCTCCGACGTCGACCGGCTGATCAGACAGCTCGACGGGCTCGTGGAGTCCGGCAACACCGTCGTGGTGGTCGAACACGACATGGACATGGTCGCCGGCAGCGACTGGGTGATCGATATCGGCCCCGGCGCCGGCGATGAAGGCGGCCGCGTGGTCGCCAGCGGCCCGCCGGCCGAGATCGCCGCGTCGAAGCAGAGCCGGACCGCGCCCTATCTGGCGCGAGCGATGTCGTAGCCGGTGCCTATAGCGCCGTGCGCGCCAGATAGACGGTCTGCGTGAACGGCAGGTTCTGCAGCGGATTGTGAAATGTCACCGGCTCGGCCCAGGCGTCGGAAAACACGCTGCGCAGCCGATCGGTGAAAGCGGGATCGGGCTGATCGTTCGACCACAGCGCAAAGATCCCGCCCGGCCGCAGATGACGCGCGAGCGCGCGCAACCCCGGCGGCTGATAGAAGCTGGTACTGCGCTCGTCGAGCAGCGCGTCGGGTGAATGGTCGATGTCGAGCAGGATGGCATCGAAGCGGCGGCCCGGCGCATCGGGATCGAACCCGCCATCGCTGTTGGCCATCGCGAAGAAATCGCCCCGCACCAGACGGCAACGCGCATCGGCGGTGAGGCCGGGGCCGAGCGGCAGCAATCCGGTCCGATGCCAGTCGATCACCGCGTCGAGGAAATCCACCACGATCAGCGAGCCGACCGCGTCGTGCGCGAGCGCGGCCTGCGCGGTGTAGCCGAGGCCCAACCCGCCGACGACGACATCGAGCGGGCCGCCGTGCAGTGCGGCAATCCCGAGATCTGCCAGCGCGACCTCGGATGCGGTGAACAGGCTCGACATCAGGTAATCGTCGCCGAGCTTGATCTCGAACACATCGACGCCGAGCGACATCTCGCGTCGACGGCGCAGGCTGAGCGCGCCGATCGGCGTCGGCCGGTAGTCGAGTTCCTCAAACAACGCGCTCATGCTGCGGGCCCCTGGCGGTGGCCGGCCGCGATGACCGGGCGATGTGCTTATCGGCGGTTTCCCCGGCCGCTTCAACCTGCGAGCCTCGCAACGCAATCCGACAATGCGACCGATTGCGTTAGGACTTGATCAGCCTTGCGATCATCGGGGGTGGAGAAATCGCGCGTCCTTGGCCGCAAACCGGTGGCGGTAACGAATCTTAACGGATGTGTCGCTAATGAGGCTGCGGGCGATCATCGTCCGGGGAGTCTGGCGATGAACTACTTGGTGCGTCTCGCCGTCGTCGCCTCGCTCTTAAGCCCCGCCGTCGCCCAGGCGCAGAGCCTGCCGTCCTACATGGACCCGATTTCGGGACTGACCACCAGCACGCCCGCCGAAACCGCGACCAAGGACATGCTGGCGCTGAATTCCGGCATGTTCGAGCTCTACGGTGACTCTGCAAAAATCTTCCGCGCCAACATCCTCGCCAAGCATCCGGTCATTCTCGGGCTGTTCTCGGGCAGCGGCGGGCGCTTCACGCTGTACCAGCCCGGCAAGCCGCCGCTCGACGCGCCTGCGCCGCCGATGGTCTATCAGCTGCTGAAGTCGGTCGGCCACAGCACGATGGCGCTTGCCGTTGTGGTCGAGCCGTTCCTCAACAATCCGGACAACAAGTCCTGGCGCGGATCGATGCAGGCCTATCGCAGCCGGATGCAGTCGGCGCTCGACGGGCTGGACCTGACGCCGATGCAGGCCGACTGGCGCGACAACAACCGTACCATCCTGCAGAACAACATCGCCTTCATGGACGATTGCGTCGCCAAGGGCATGATCAGCTTCGCGTCGCTGGAGTCCTTCAGCAAGAAGCAGGCGCCGTTCCTCGCCAGGAACGTTGCCTGGGCGGCGCAGACCCAGGTCAATCACTGGATGAACGTGCTGACCGAATGGAAGGCGATGCTCGGGCCGCAATGGGACAAGACCTACGCCGCCAGCAACACCATCTATGTGGCGCGGCAGAACAACGTGCTGTTCAGCGTGCTGGCGCAGTTCTTCCCGCCGGAGGCGATCAACGACCGGCTGCTGCTGATCGAGACGGTGTCGTTCACCACCACCCAGGCCGACATGCTGGATTCGCTGACCCGCATCATCGCCGATCGCTCGGTCGGCTCGCTGTTCTTCGGCAATTATCACTTGATGGACTACGAGCTGATGGGGGGCGATGCGCGCGAGGCGATCATCGCCGAAAGCGCCAAGCGCGGCATGACGCCGTTCCTGCCGCCCAAGGTGCCGTTCGGCTCGCATCAATGGCCCACCTTAGTGACTACCGGTCCGGGGCCGGCCTCGATCGCCGATCTGAAGTAATCGACGCCTCCCTCCGCCAGCAGGGCATCCGATGCAAACCTCGCGACGCGAATTCCTCACATGGGTCACGGCGAGCGGGATCTCGCTGAGCCTGTCGCGGCTCGGCGTCGCGCAGCCTGCCGCCTTCGACGCGCGCGAGACGTTGCCGGGCCGCGCCCCCGCGCTGCGGGCCGCCGGCCGCGTCGATGGCGTTGCCAAGGCCACCGGCGCCAAGCTCTATGCGTCGGACTTCCGCGCCAATGACATGCCGGGATGGCCTGCGCAGACCTCGCACGCCCTCCTGGTGCGCGCGCCGGACGCCACGCATGTGTACCTCGGACTGGACCTCGCGCGGCTCGACGGGGCGCTGAAGCCAGCGGTCGTGGTGACGGCCGCGGACACCGCGGCGATCGGCGCGCGCGCGCCCGCCTTCAATGCCGGCGACCTGTTCTGCCCGGTCGGCCAGACCCCGCTCTACCTCGGGCAGCCGGTCGCACTGCTGATCTTCGAGACCTTCGATGCGTTCGACCGCGCGCGCATCGCGCTGCGCGACGGCGGCTTCGTCAGGTTCGGCGAAGAGACCGGTCCGGTCACGATGCCGCCCTATGCGGCGTTCCGCTTCACGCGGGTCGCCGGCGCGACGCCGCAGGCGCCTGATGTGTACTCACCGGTTCAGGCCGGCTGGGTCAGCCCCGGCAAGGTGCAGAACACCGAGCTCCCGGTGTGGGCGCCGTTCGCCCGAGAAACCTCGGACCCCTACGGCGTCGCGGCGAAACATGGCGAGGCGATCCGCGCCGAGTTGTCAGCAACGAATCCGGACATGCTGGTGCTGGATCGCGACTTCGCCACACAATCGGTCGATCCGATGTTTCTCGAACCCGAAGCGGCGCTCGGCTGGTACGACGACCGCAAGGCCAGCCTAGAACTGGTGCTCGGCGTGCAGTCGCCCTATGAGGCGGCGGAGTCGATCGCGTTCATGCTCGGCAACGCCAGGAAGCCGTTCAAGCCCGCTGCAATCAAGGGCAATTTCGCCTATGTGGGCGGCGGTTTCGGCGGCCGCGATCACACCACCTTCGTGCTCTACGCCGCACTGGCCGCGCTGTATTTCCCCGGCCGCCCGGTGCGGCTGGCGCATGACCGCACCCAGCAGTTCCAGGGCGGCATCAAGCGCCACGCCATCAAGATGCATTCGCGGATCGGCGTCGACCGCAGCACCGGCCTGATCAAGGCGTTCGCCGCCGATCATGTGCTGGATGGCGGCGGCATGCCGAACTTCTCGCCCAACGTCGCGACCGTCGCGGCTGCCGCCGCGATCGGCATCTACGATGTGCCGAAGGTCGACGTCACCACGGTGGCGGTGCACAGCCGCGGCGTGACGGCAGGGTCGATGCGCGGCTACGGCACCTTGCAGTCGATGACCGCGCTCGAAGTGCTGATCGACGAAGCCGCGCTGGCGCTGAAGATCGATCCGATCGATTTCCGCCGCCGCAACGCGCTGAAGCAGGACGGCCGCACCTTGACGGGCAATCCCTACATCGTCTCGGTCCGCACGCCGGAAATTCTCGACAGGCTCGAGCGGCATGCGATCTGGCAGCAGCGCGCCGCCGAGAAGGCCGCCGCCGCCGACGGCAAGCTGGTCGGCACCGGCGTCGCCTGCGTCACCAAGGATTACGGCACCGGCGGCGACTGCACGCTGGGCCGCGTCGAGCTGTCGCCCGAGGGGCGCATCGCGATCTGGTGCGATCATGTCGAGATGGGCAACGGCATCGGCACCGCGCTGGCCAATCGCGTGGCGCTGCATCTCGGCGGCATCGCCGACGAGGTCGCGGTGTCGCAGGTCGGCGTGTTCGATGCGCTGCAGCTGGTGACCTCGGGCGATTCCTACACGATGGACCAGAAGACCCAGGACCGGATGGAGAAGAACACCCGCTGGGTGCCGGCGATCAGCACCGCCACCTCGGCTTCGATCGGCGCGCATGTCGGCACCCATGCCGCCGCGGAAGCCGCCAAGGTGGTCTTCCGCTTCGGCCTGTGGCCGGCGGCGCTGGCGTTGTGGAAGATCGCGCCGGCCGACCCGCGCGCAAAGGATTCTGCGAGCGCGATGTGGAAGGACGGTCAGCTCACACTGGCCGGATTGCCGCCGCTGTCGCTGGCGGCGCTGGCCGAGGCGGCGCATGCGCGCAAGCTGGTGACCGGCGCAATGGCGCACGGCTTCTCCCGCTGGGAATGGTCGCGCGCACGGTTCAATATCGGCGACCAGCCATATCGCGGCGAGATCGACGCGCTGGCGGTGCGGCGCGGCGCGGGAAAGTTCGAGCGGCTGAACCGAGCCAGTGTCAAATTTCCGCCGACCGACAACAACCGGATCGGCACCAGCTACACGTCGATGTGCGGCACCGTGGTGCGGGTGGAAATCGAGAAGGCGACCGGCGCGCTCAGGATAGCCAGGGCCTACAGCGTATTCGAGTGCGGGCAGGCGCTGGTGCCGGAGGTCGTGCTGGGTCAGGCGCAGGGCGGCTTCGCGATGGGCGTCGGCTACGCATTGCTGGAATCGCTGCCGCCGCTCGACGACGGCCCCGGCAACGGCCAGTGGAATCTCGGCCAGTACCTGATCGCGCGCGGCTCGGACCTGCCGCTGCGCGATCTTGAGATCGAGATGCTGCCGCCGCTGAAGGACGAGGCGCCGAAGGGCATGGCCGAGGTGGTGATGATCCCGGTGGTGCCGGCGCTGCTCAACGCCATCCATGATGCCACCGGCCATCGCTTCCAGTCGCTGCCGGTGACGCAGGACCGCCTCAAGGGAGCCCTCGCATGACGACCCTCGCGCTCACCATCAACGGCCAGCCGCAGGCACCGATCGAGGTGCGCGACGACCTGACGATGAACGACTACCTCCGCGAATATCTCGGCATGACCGGCACCAAATTCGGCTGCGGCGCCGCGCAGTGTTTGAGCTGCGCGGTGATCATCGACGCGCCGGACGGCAGCAGCTCGACCAGCCCGACCTGCGTGGTGTCGGCGGCGAGCTTCGCCGGCAAGTCGATACGTACGATCGAGGGCCATGCGAAGGATGGCGAACTGACGGCGCTGCAGAAGGCCTTCATCGCGCATTTCGCGTTCCAGTGCGGCTACTGCACGGCCGGCTTCCTCAACGAGAGCCAGGTGCTGCTGGAGCGGCTCGCCCGCAACCCGATCCCGCGCGCCGAGCTGGAAGCCACCATTGTCGAGGCGCTCGACGGCCACCTCTGCCGCTGCACCGGCTACGTCAAGTACCACGAGGCGGTGCGCGACGTCGTGCTGGCCGATGCCACGCGCTACCTCGTCTGACCGCATCGGAGCGAATCGAATGAATGCGATGTGGGGCAGGGCAGGCGGTGCGATCGCGGCGCTTGCGATCGGCGTCGTCACGGCCGCTGCAGCATCCGACGTCGCGCCGACCAGGCTGGCAGCGCCCGACAGCTTCGCCGGCATCGCCGATCCATCCGCCCGCTCCGCGGCGATGTTCACCGAACTCGGCAAGGTCCTCACCAGCCCGCGCTGCGTGAATTGCCATCCGGCCGGCGACCGGCCGCGGCAGGGCGATCAGGCCCGGTTGCATCAGCCGCCGGTGGAGCGAGGCCCCGATGGCCGCGGCACGGCCGCGATGCGTTGTTCGAGCTGCCACGGCGAGGCGAATTTCGATCCCGGCCGCGTGCCGGGCCATCCGGAGTGGCACCTCGCGCCGCGCGACATGGCGTGGGAGGGGAAAACCCTGGCGCAGATCTGCGCGCAGATCAAAGACCCCGCGCGCAACGGCAATCGTCCGGTCGAGGCGCTGATCGAGCATATCGGCAAGGACGCGCTGGTCGGCTGGGCCTGGCAGCCCGGCTTCGGCCGCACCCCCGCGCCGGGCACGCAGGCGCAGGCCGGTGCGCTGGTCGAGGAATGGGCGAGGACCGGCGCCGCCTGTCCGGCGGACTGAGCAGCGCGAAGCGATCCCGCGCTCACATGTTGCGCCAGATGCCGACCCGTGAGGATCTCGCTTCATCCTCGGCCGCCAGCAGCTCCGCAGAGGCGTCCGGCGTGGCGCGCGCCCCGCCATTGCTCAGGATCAGGCCGGACAGGTTTTGTCCGTCGACATTGCAGCGGAAGCGGTCGGTCTCGCCGGCTGGCTCGCAAACCACCTCGCGACGCCGCAGGAACCGCGCCAGCGCGCGCACGGCGCGGCGGTCGCTCTCCGCCAGCACGCCCTCGAGTCGCACCAGGCGGCCGCGGAACGACAGCGTGGCGGTGTCGACCACATCCGCCGTGCCGCGCGCGCCAGCGTCGGGGGCGGCGTCGGCTGCCGGCGCGGCCGGGAGCGCGCCGGGGATCGGCCGTGCGGCTTGCGGCGAGGCCTTTGCGACGACAGGAAGGGCGCGGCTGACGAAATCGCGCCAGATGTTGGCCGGAAGATCGCCGCCCGTGACCTTGTTGGTCGGGGAATTGTCGTCGTTCCCGGTCCAGACCCCGACGATCATGTCCGGCGTGAAGCCGACGAACCAGGCGTCGCGATAATCCTGCGTGGTGCCGGTCTTGCCGCCGACCGCGACGCCGGGCAGCCGCGCCGCCTTTCCGGTGCCCTCGGTCACCACCGCCTGCAACAGGTCGAGCATCATCGTGCGGCTGGTCGCGGCCTGTCCGGCGAGGGCCGCCCCCGCGGCCGGCTTGGTGTAGAGCGCCTGCTGCGAACTGCCGGCGATCGACCGGATCGCATAGGGCTCCAGCTTCTCCACATTGGCGGCGACCGCGCCGTAGGCCCGGGTCATCTCCATCAGCGTGATGTCGGCGGAGCCGAGGGCGAGGCTCGGCACGTTGGGCAGCGTCGACTGCACGCCCATGCGCTTGGCGGTCTCGATCACCGCGGGCACGCCGACCTCCTCGCTGACCTGCACGGCGATCGTGTTGGTCGACTGCGCAAAGGCATTGCGGAACGACATGCTGCCGCGGAAATTGCCGCCGGCGTTCTGCGGCTCCCACTCGCCGACCTGGGTGGGACGGTCGACCGCTACCGATTGCGGCGTGAAGCCGCGTTGCAGCGCCGTCAGATAGACGAACAGCTTGAACAGCGATCCGGCCTGCCGCTTGGCCTGCGTGGCGCGGTTGAATTGGCTGGTGTCGTAATCGCGTCCGCCGACCATCGCCAGGATCGATCCGTCCTTGGCGAGCGCGATCAGCGCGGCTTGGGTGACGTTCTTCTTCGGTCCCTCGGTTTCCAGCCGGCGCTCGATGACGCCTTCCGCAAGGCGCTGCAATTCGAGGTTGAGCGTGGTGCGCAGGGTCAGGTCGCCGGACGACGAGCCGAGCAGCCGGCGCACATCGGCGGCCACCATGTCGACGAAGTAGTTGGTGCCGGGCGGTGTCTCGGGCGGCGTGCGCAGCGTCACCGTCTCGGCCCGCGCGGCGTCCGCCTCCGCGCTGGTCAGCGCCGCGGTTTCCACCATGGTCTGCAGCACGACCTCCTGCCGCTCCTTGGCGCCGCCGAAATTGCGCGTCGGAGCGAGTTGCGACGGCGCCCGCACCAGGCCGGCCAGCATCGCCGACTCCGCGAGCGACAGCTCGCCGGCCTTCTTGCCGAAGTAGCGCTTGGCCGCGGCGTCGACGCCATAGGCGCCTGCGCCGAAATAGGCGGTGTTGAGATAGCGCAGCAGGATGTCTTCCTTGGACAGCTGGCTCTCCAGCCAGAACGCGATCAGCGCTTCCTGCGTCTTGCGGCGGAGCGAGCGCTCCTGCGACAGGAACATCAGCCGGGCGAGCTGCTGGGTGATGGTGCTGGCGCCCTCGCGCGTCGCGCCGGCCTGGGTGTTGCGCCATCCGGCGCGCAGGATGCCGCGCAGATCGACGCCGCCGTGCTGGTAGAAGCGGCGGTCCTCGATCGAGACGATGGCCTGCGCCAGATGCGGTGGCAGATCCGCCGCGGTGAGCTTGTCGCCCTTGAACACGCCGCGCGCGGCGAAAACGTCGCCCTGCGCGCTTTCGAACGTCAGCGCGCTCTGCGTCGCCTCGACCTGCAACCCGCCGGTGACGGGCAGTGTCGCCACGCAATAGATCAGGAAGCCGGCGCCGAGCGCGAACAGCATCGCGAGCGACGCCAGGACGTAGGACCGGCGGATCCTGATGCGCGACAGGCCGGGAGCCGTTCGCAGCCGGTCGCGCCAGGGACGGACGCGCGTGGCGATGCGGCTCCACCATGTGGGTGCCGCAGCCGATGCAGGCGCGCTGGTTCGGCGTTGCGCCCACCGCAGCCTGGCGGCCTCGGCCGACGATCCGACAGCGACGCGCGCCCGCGCGCCCCAGTCTCTCACCCGGACGGTCGCAGTCCTGAAAGCCGATTTGAGCAGCAGTCCGATCTGACGCGCGAGCGTGCGCAGCGAGTCCAGCACATGCGCGGTCGTGACATCGGCCGAAGTCGTCCCGACATCGGGAACGGGAGATTTTCGATCGGGCGCGGAGTCAGGCATGGGTGGTCGGACAGTGCCTCGAGTGCGGCGTGGCGATGGTGCGGTCCCGGCGATGGAACTCAATCCGTCGTCCGCCGGAATGTTCCGGCCGGCAAAGCTTGTGTTGGCAACCGCTCCTTGCGTCCAGCCGAGCGTTGACTCGCAGTGACAAATCACACCACATGTAGGCGTCACGGTTCCGCTAGAACACAAATCTAGTGGCTAAGATGGGAAGTCGGTGCGCTGCAGTCTTGATGCAGCAATGCCGGCGCTGCCCCCGCAACTGTAAGCAGTGAGTTTGCTCCGACCGACGTCACTGATGCGCATGCATCGGGAAGACCGGAGCAAGCGACGACCTGCGAGCCAGGAGACCTGCCGCGACACCGAGTACGTCCATGGGCGGGGTGTCCCAGCGGTCGCTTGCAGGTTGCCGGCACGTCGTGCCGGCGGGCCTCTCGGCGCCCTTCAGATTCCCCGTCATTCGCCAACGCGCATCACACGGGGTCTATGTCGATGTCAGCTTCCCTGCACAGCACGCCAGCCGCTTCCCGCCACATCAACCACCTTCCGCTGGATGCGCCCGCCGCACCGAGCGCGCCGCCGTTCCAGGTGATCCGCCGCAACGGCCTCGTCACGCCGTTCGACGCCAGCAAGATCGCGATCGCGATGACGCAGGCCTTCCTCGCCGTCGAAGGGCACGTCGCCGCGACCTCGCGCCGGGTGCACGACGCGGTCGCGCAGATGACCGACGACGTCGTCGGTGCGCTGACCCGCCGGCACGGCGAAGGCCGCACCTTTCACATCGAGGATGTGCAGGACCAGGTCGAACTGGCGCTGATGCGCAGCGAGCACCACAAGGTGGCGCGGGCCTATGTGCTGTACCGCGAGGAGCGCGCGCGTAGCCGCGCCGAAGCACTGGCGGCGACGACGCCGATCACGCCGGCCGCTGCGCGGCTGCACGTCACGCTCGCCGACGGCAGCCGCGCGCCGCTCGACGCCGGACGGCTGGCAGTGATCGTCGACGAAGCCTGCGCCGGTCTCGACGGCGTCGAGGCCGCGCCGGTGCTGGAGGAGACCCGCCGCAACCTGTATGACGGCATCACGCTGGACGAACTGGCGCTGGCCGGCGTGATGGCCGCGCGCACGCTGGTCGAGCAGGAGCCGAACTACACCTTCGTCAGCGCCCGGCTGCTGCTCGACAAGCTGCGCACCGAGGTGCTGTCCTTCGTGCACGGCGGCGCCGTCACCGCGACGCAGGCCGACATGGCGACGCGCTATGCCGAGTATTTCCCGGCCTATGTGAAGAAGGGCATCGCGGCGGAGTTGCTCGATCCCGAACTGGCGCGGTTCGATCTGAAGCGCATCTCCGCGGCGCTGAAGCCGGAGCGCGACCTGCAGTTCCAGTTCCTCGGCCTGCAGACATTGTACGACCGCTACTTCCTGCACGACGACGGCCACCGCATCGAGCTGCCGCAGGCGTTCTTCATGCGGGTGGCCATGGGGCTGGCGCTGCGTGAGATCGACCGCGAGGCGCGCGCCATCGAATTCTACGACCTGCTGTCGTCGTTCGACTTCATGGCCTCGACGCCTACGCTGTTCAACGCCGGCACCTTGCGGCCGCAGCTGTCGTCCTGCTTCCTCACCACGGTGGCGGACGACCTCGACGGCATCTTCAAGTCGGTCAAGGACAACGCGCTGCTGGCGAAATATTCCGGCGGACTCGGTAATGACTGGACCCGGGTGCGCGGCATGGGCGCGCGCATCAAGGGCACCAATGGCGAGAGCCAGGGCGTGGTGCCGTTCCTCAAGGTCGCCAACGATACCGCGATCGCGGTCAACCAGGGCGGCAAGCGCAAGGGCGCGGTGTGCGCCTATCTGGAGACCTGGCACGTCGACATCGAGGAATTCCTCGACCTGCGCAAGAACACCGGCGACGACCGCCGCCGCACCCACGACATGAACACCGCCAACTGGGTGCCCGACCTGTTCATGCAGCGCGTCGAGGCCGACGCCGAGTGGACGCTGTTCTCGCCCGATGAAGTGCCGGACCTGCACGACCTCTACGGCAAGCCGTTCGCCGAGCGCTATGCGTATTACGAGGCGAAAGCGGCGCGTGGCGAAATCCGCACCTTCAAGACGCTGCGCGCCGCGGATCTGTGGCGGCGGATGCTGACCATGGTGTTCGAGACCGGCCACCCCTGGATCACCTTCAAGGATCCCTGCAATCTGCGCTCGCCGCAGCAGCATGCCGGCGTGATCCACTCGTCCAACCTGTGCACCGAGATCACGCTCAACACGTCCGACGACGAGGTCGCGGTGTGCAACCTCGGCTCGGTCAACCTCCTCAACCACATCGTCGGCGGCGTGCTGGACGATGCGCGGCTGCAGCGCACCGTCGGCACCGCGATGCGGATGCTCGACAATGTGGTCGACATCAACTTCTACACCATCCCGGAGGCGCGCCGGTCGAACCTGAAGCATCGCCCGGTCGGGCTCGGCCTGATGGGCTTTCAGGACGCGCTGCACGCGCTGCGGATTGCGATCGCGTCGGATGACGCGGTGGCGTTCGCCGACACCAGCATGGAGGCGATCGCCTTCCACGCGATTTCGGCGTCGGTCGATCTGGCCGCCGAGCGCGGCCGCTACCCGTCGTTCGACGGCTCGCTGTGGAGCCGCGGCATCCTGCCGATCGACTCGATCGAGCTTCTGGCGCAATCGCGCGGCGGACTCGACATGGACCGCTCGGCGACGCGCGACTGGTCGGCGCTGCGCGCGCGCGTCACCGCGACCGGGATGCGCAACTCCAACGTGATGGCGATCGCGCCGACCGCGACGATCTCCAACATCTGCGGCGTCGCGCAGTCGATCGAGCCGGCCTACCAGAACCTCTACGTCAAATCCAACATGTCCGGCGACTTCACCGTGGTGAACGACTTTCTGGTGCGCGATCTCAAGGCGCGCGGGCTGTGGGACGAGGTGATGATCTCCGACCTGAAATATTTCGACGGCAGCCTCGGCGCGATCGACCGGGTGCCGGACGATCTCAAGGCGCTGTACGCCACCGCGTTCGAGATCGACAGCGCCTGGCTGATCAGGTCGGCGTCGCGCCGGCAGAAATGGATCGACCAGGCGCAGTCGCTCAACCTCTACATCGCCAATCCGTCCGGCAAGAAGCTCGACCAGTTGTACCGGCTGGCATGGTCGAGCGGACTGAAGACCACCTATTACCTGCGCTCGCGCAGCGCCACGCATGTCGAGAAGTCGACCCTGAAGGGCACCGACGGCAAGCTCAATGCGGTGTCGTCGTCCGCCGTCTCGCACGCACCGATCGTGATGCCGACGGTGGTGACCGCGCCCGACCTCGGCGATGTGGTTGCCTGCTCGATCGACAATCCCGAATGCGAGGCCTGCCAGTGAACGCTCCCCAGGGAACCAACGCCATGCTCGACTGGTCAGACACCACTACTGCCGACGCTTCTCCCACCGCAGCGCCGTCCCGCGCGCCCGTGCAACTCAAACTCGCCCCGGCGCATCCGACCGGCCTCGACGCCATCGACCGTGCCGGCGGCCGCGTCTCGGTCGACGAGAAGCGCATGATCAACTGCCGCGCCGACGTCAACCAGCTGCTGCCGATGAAGTACAAATGGGCGTGGGAGAAATATCTCGCCGGCTGCAACAACCACTGGATGCCGACCGAGGTCTCGATGCAGGCCGACATCGCGCTGTGGAAGTCGAAGGACGGGCTGACCGAGGACGAGCGCCGCGCCATCAAGCGCAATCTCGGCTTCTTCGCCGCCTCCGAAAGCCTGGTCGCCAACAACATCGTGCTGGCGATCTACCGCCATCTCACCAATCCGGAATGCCGGCAGTATCTGCTGCGGCAATCCTTCGAGGAGGCGGTGCATACCCACACCTTCCAGTACATCGTCGAGAGCCTCGGGCTCGACGAGGGCGAATTGTTCAACATGTACCGCGAGGTGCCGTCGATCACCGAGAAGGCGGCGTGGGCGCTGAAGCACACCCGGCATCTCGACGATCCCAACTTCAAGACCGGCACGCTGGAAGCCGATCAGGCATTCCTGCGCGATCTGGTGGCGTTCTATGTGATCTTCGAGGGGATGTGGTTCTACACCGGCTTCGCGCAGATCCTGTCGCTCGGCCGCCGCAACAAGATGGTCGGCATCGCCGAGCAGTACCAGTACATCCTGCGCGACGAATCGATCCATCTGAACTTCGGCATCGACGTCATCAACCAGATCAAGATCGAGAACCCGCAGCTATGGACGCCGGCGTTCCAGGACGAGGTCCGCAGCATGATCCGTGACGCGGCCGAACTCGAGGCCGCCTACGGCCGCGATACCATGCCGCGCGGCTTCCTCGGCCTCAACGCCGCGCTGTGCGAGAGCTATATGCATTTCATCGCCAACCGCCGCTGCGCGCAGATCGGCCTTGCCGGTGTGTTTCCCGAAACGGACAACCCGTTTCCGTGGATGTCGGAGGCGATGGATCTGAAGAAGGAGAAGAACTTCTTCGAGACCCGCGTCATCGAGTATCAGAACGGCGGTGCACTGAGCTGGGAGTGACGCCCACCCTACGCCCGGCTTTGAACGCCGGTATGGAGTTCGAGAATCTGCTCCGGTGTTTCGCGGACGTCGGTGCTCAAGATGCCGTCTCCGACAAATTCCAGGATGGTGCGATCGCCCTCGCGGTGCATCAGGCCGACCATCGAGATGTTGACGAAGCACGGCGCGCCGTCCTGGTGTCTTGTGCACTTGATCCAGAATTGCATCTCGTTCGCTCCTGGGACTGACGCTGCATTGCAGCGCGGATTGTTGAGGGTGTGATGCGGTTTTGACGTGAAGCAATCTTGACGATCTGCGGAAAAGGAGGGACGATATTGATGCTACGGTTCTTCAGCTCGCTTGCGATCTGGAGCTAAGTGGGAATTCGGTGGGCTTGGTTTATCAGGCGATGCCGGAGCTGCCCCCGCAACTGTAAGCGGCGAGTGTTCTGTCGAGGAGACCCACTGGCGCGGTGCGCTGGGAAGGACAAGCAGAAGGCGTCGACCCGCGAGCCAGGAGACCTGCCGAAGCACGACTGAAGAATCCTCGGACGGGGTGATCCGATGGATGCGAGCCGATCGGCCGTGACTTCGCGGCTTGCATGCGTCTGCATCCGTACGAACTCCTTCCAGATCGTTGGAAAGGAATCGGGCGATGTGGACGGCGCGGACGGCTCTTTCCAGTGGACAACCATCCTTCGCCGACTTTGCATCGAGCGGCCCGCTGGCGTCGGTCAGCTATCGCAGCCGCGCGACAGCACCATTGTCCGAGAGCGCGCTCGACGAACTGGTTCGCCACGCCCAGCGACGCAACCACGCCGAGTCGATCACCGGGATGGTGATCTACGACGAGGGCCAGTTTCTGCAATGGCTGGAGGGCCCGCCCGACGCGCTGGCGCGGGTGATGAAGTCGATCAATTGCGACGCCCGTCACACCGACATCGAGGTGCTGGGCGAGCAGCGGGTGCCGCTGCGGATGTTCGACGGCTGGGACCTGAAGCTCGGCCGCAAGCTTCCCGCCCACGACGATACGGGCGGCGTCGATGACCTGTTTCAACGCGCCCGCGGCCTGTCGGTCGGGACCGGCAGGGCATACGACCATCTGCACGCCCATGCGGCCACGCCCGCCAATGTCATCGCGGGCCGTCAGCTGGCCGAGCTGTTGCTCACCGACGAGGCCGCCGCCTGCCGGCTGATCGACGAGGTCGCCTCCCGATCGACGCTGATGGAATTGTTCGCCGGCCTGCTCGAGCCGGCCGCACGCGCGCTCGGCGACCTGTGGGACGAGGACTGCTGCAGTGACTTCGATCTGACGATCGCGCTGTGCCGCATGCAGACCGAGATGCGGCGTATCAGCTACAGCCACTTCCCAGCCTGCGGTGCGCGCATCGACCAGGCTTCGGTGCTGATCGCGCCGCAGCCCGGCGAAACCCATATGCTGGGCGCGGCATTGGATTCCGAGATGCTGTGGCAGGCTGGCTGGCAGACCCGGTGCGAGTTTCCGGCGACCGACGAAGCCTTGCAGGACATGCTCGCCGACCAGCGCTTCGATGTGCTCGATCTGTCGCTCAGTGCATCGTTCCGCCGCGAGGCGTGGACCACGCGGGTGGCGACGACGATCACGGGCGCCCGCCGGGCGTCGCGCAACCGGCGGCTGGTGATTGCAATTGGCGGCCGTCGCTTCGCCGATCCCTTGTTGGGAGCCGGGACCAACGATGTGGGGGCCGACGTCTACAGCATGTCGTCGTCGCGACTGCATGCCGCACTGCGCAGCGAGAGTTGACGGAACGTGGCGCGGAAGCCGGGATTGACGGGACGAGAGTCACCCGGATCCCGAGGAGCCGCCGAATGTTACTTCGTCACAAGACCACGCTGCTATCCACCCTGTCAGTTGCGACCACCACCGCTGCCGTCATGGCGTTCGCGCCGACGGCGATCGGTCGCACGATCACCACGGACAAGGTTCCCGTAAAGGTCGACCGGGTCGCCGGCGTCGAGCATCCATGGGCGCTTGCGCTGCTGCCCGATGGCCGCTTCCTTGTGACCGAACGCGACGCGGGGCGGATCCAGCTCGGCACGCGCGATGGCAAGATGTCACAGGTCGACGGCGTGCCCTCCGTATTCCGCTACAAGGGGCCGACCGGCCGCAGCCAGTCCGGGCTGTTTCACGTCGCCCTTCATCCCAAATTCGCCGACAACAAACTGGTCTATTTCAGTTTCTCGCAGCCTTCGGAAGAAGGCGCGGGCACGGCGATCGCGCGCGGCCGCCTGGTCGAGGAGGGCGGTAAGGCACGCCTCGACAATGTCGAAGTGATCTACACGCCAAAGGCACATGATTCGAGCGGGCTGCATTTCGGCGGCCGCTTTGCATTCCATCCCGCAGACGGGTCGATCGTGCTGTCGATCGGCGAACGGCGCAACATGTCGCGCGCCCAGAAGCGCGACGATGAAGCCGGCGCCTTCATTCGCGTGATGGATGACGGATCGGTGCCGAAGGACAATCCGTTCGTGGGTCAGTCGGACGCCATCGAGACGATTTACGCCATGGGCAATCGCAACAGCCAGGGCCTCGCCTTCCATCCCGAAACCGGCGATTTGTGGTCCAACGACCATGGCCCGAAGGGCGGCGACGAGGTCAATCGCATTGAGGCCGGCAAGAATTACGGCTGGCCGTTCCAGACCGCGGGCGACGATTACTCCGGCGCGCCGCTCGGCAAGGGCGCGCGTGGCGTCGATGGCATGACGGACCCGGTGCATGTGTTCAAGGACACGGTCGGCCCCTCCGGCCTCGCGGTCTATTCAGGCGAGATGTTTCCGGAATGGCGCGGCAATCTGCTGCATGGCGGGCTGCGGGCGCGCGCCGTGATCAGGACCTCGCTCGACGGCAACAAGGTCGGCGGTGAAGAATGGATGCTGCGCGACCTCGACCGCCGCATCCGCGACGTTCAGGTCGACCGCGATGGCGCGATCTGGCTCGTCACCGAGCATGCGGATGGCGAGGTTCTGCGCGTGACCCGTGCCGACCAGACCGTTGGATCAGGCGCGACGCGGCCAGGCGACAAGCGATAACCGGCGCGCGACGGTCCGGGCGGCACTGTGCCCGGATCGTCGCCGTCGCCGCGAGAGCCGTCCGGCGGAGACTGCGGATCATTCGCGAAGTTGCCGGACGAGTGTGATGCGCTGAGTCCCGTCGGTTGCGGCGTGATCGTGCTGCACGAGGTCGAGGCTGCGCTCGATCTTGCCGAGAGCCGCAGCGAAAGCCTTGCGTTCGGGCGGCGTGAGACATGACAGAATGTCGTCTTCCTTGCGCAGCAGCCGCGGGATCAATTCCTGATACAGCGCGCGCCCCTTGGCGGTGAGCCGGATCCGCCATTCGCGGCGATCCTCCGCATTCTCCACCCGCTCGATCAGTTGCCGTGCCAGCAGCGCCGTCACCGCGCGGCTGATGGTCGATTTGTGCGTCCGCGTGCATTGCGCGATGAACTGCGCGGTGCAGGCGTCATCGCGGAAGCCCAGCGTGGCGATGATCCGCCAGCCGGGGATGTCGAGCCCGTAGCGCGTCTGGTATTCGTCCGACAGCGCCGCGCTGACCTCGGCGGCCAGCCGGTTGAGCCGGAAAGGGACGAACCCGAACAGATCGAGGCGCGGCACCATCGCTCCTTTTTGAGTTGCACGAGCCGGCGGCAGCGGCTTAGATGGTTGCAGATGAAACTATCACGCGGGAGGACGGATTGGCCAGAGCTCTCGCGGCGCATCGCAGGCTGACCGCATGACGCCGCCCGCCACGCAATTCGGCTACCGCCGGCATGCCGATCAGGACAGGCCGGCGCGCGATCCTGCCGCGCACCCGGTGGTCGTGGTCGGCGCCGGCCCGGTTGGGCTGTCGCTGGCGGTCGATCTGGCGCAGCGCGGGCAGCAGGTGCTGCTGCTCGACGACGCCGACCGGATCGGCGAGGGCTCGCGCGCGATCTGCTTCTCCAAGCGCTCGCTGGAATACTGGGACCGGCTCGGCGTCGGCCAGCGCATGGTCGACAAGGGCGTGGTGTGGAGCGTCGGCCGGATCTTTCACGGCGACGAGCAGCTCTATCAGTTCAACCTGCTGCCCGAGGACGGCCACCGCATGCCGGCCTTCATCAACCTGCAGCAATATTACGCCGAGGCCTATCTGGTCGATCGCGTCGGCGAACTGTCGGCGATCGACCTGCGCTGGCGCAACAAGGTGACGGCGCTCGAGCAGCGCAACGATCACGTCGAACTGACCGTCGACACGCCGGACGGGCCGTACCGCATTGCTGCGACCTATGTGGTCGCCTGCGACGGCGCGCGCTCCAGCCTGCGCGCTTTGGTCGGCGCGGAATTCGACGGCCGGGTGTTCGAGGACCAGTTCCTGATCGCCGACGTCAAGATGACCGCGGAGTTTCCGACCGAGCGCTGGTTCTGGTTCGATCCGCCGTTTCATTCCGGCCGCTCGGCGCTGCTCCACCGCCAGCCCGACAATGTCTTCCGCATCGACCTGCAGCTCAGCCCGGATGCCGACGCGGCTGTCGAGCGGCGGCCGGAAAATGTGCGGCCGCGGATCGCCCGGATGCTCGGCCACGACGCGTTCGAATTCGAGTGGATCTCGATCTACAAGTTCCAGTGCCGCCGGATGGCGCGCTTCATCCATGACCGGGTGATCTTCGCCGGCGATTCCGCGCACCAGGTGTCGCCGTTCGGTGCGCGCGGCGCCAATTCCGGGCTCGAGGACGCCGAGAACCTCGCCTGGAAGCTCGCGCGCGTGCTGCGCCGCCAGTCGCCGGAGACGCTGCTCGCCAGCTACCACATCGAGCGCAGCGCGGCGGCCGACGAGAACATCCGCGAGTCGACCCGGTCGACCGACTTCATGGCGCCGGTCTCGAAACAGGAGGCGCGGATGCGCGCGGCGGTGCTGGCGCTGGCCAAGGAGACCGACTTCGCCAAGCGCATGATCAATGGCGGCCGGCTGTCGACGCCATCCGTTTACGCATCACCACTGTCGACGCCGGATCGCGATGAGTGGCGCGCCGGCCCGCCGCCCGGTGGCTCGCTGAAGGACGCGCCGCTGCAGGCCGCAGATGGCGGCGGGACGTTTCTGACCGAAGCCGTGAAGCAGGCCGGACTGAATTTCACGCTGCTGGAATTTGCCAACGGCACGGCCGCTGACACGCCCATTGGCGTGACACCAATCCGGATCGGCGCCGATTATCGCGATGCCGCAGGCACGCTCGCGGCGCGCTACGATGCGCAGCCCGGCAGCGCCTATCTGCTGCGGCCCGACGGCTACGTCGCCGCACGCTTCCGCGCGCCGACGCGGCCGCTGCTCGACGTCGCGCTGGCCCGCGCCAGCGGCATCTCGTGAGGCCGCCGATGCCGCTGTCGACCGCATCGAACTTCTCGAATCCCGACGACGCCTTCCGTCTCGTCGTCGAAGCGCATCGCGGTCTCGCCGACGAACAGAGCACGGCGCTGGATTCCGCGCTGGTGCTGATCCTCGCCAACCACATCGGCGATATCGGCGTGCTGCGCGAAGCGGTGGAGCTGGCGAAGCGGGGATTAGTGGAGGAGACGAACAAATAAGTCGTCATTCCGGGGCGCCGCTCTTGCGAGTGGACCCGGAATCCACAGCCCCTGGCGTCAAGGGTCACGAACGCCCTGCTACCACGGATCGCTGCGGCGGATGGATTCCGGGCCTGCGCCCCAAGCGGCCCGCATCCCGGAATGACGAGAGACAAACAACCGACGTGACAACAAGAACAACGCACACAAGGAACTGAGCATGGCCAAGGGTTTCGCCTCCACCACCGACATGGCGGAAAAGAAGATCACCTTCTCCGAGATCGGCACCGATCTCTACGCCTTCACCGCGGAAGGCGATCCGAATTCGGCGGTGATCGTCGGCGACGACCGCTGCCTGGTGTTCGACGCGCAGGCGACGCCGGCGATGGCGAACAAGGTGATCGAGCGGGTGCGCAAGGTGACCGACAAGCCGATCAAATACGTCGTGCTGTCGCATTACCACGCGGTGCGCGTGCTCGGCGCCTCGGCGTACAACGCGCAGGGCGTGGTGGCCTCGCAGGAAACCTACCGGCTGATCCAGGAGCGCGGCCAGCAGGACTGGGATTCCGAGTTCGGCCGCTTCCCGCGGCTGTTCCAGGATGCCGAGAGCATTCCCGGCCTGACCTGGCCGACCCTGACCTTCGAGGGCGAGATGTCGATCTTCCTCGGCAAGCGCGAGGTCAAGCTGATGCAACTCGGCGCCGGTCACACCTCGGGCGACATCGTTGCCTGGGTGCCGGACGCCGAGGTGATGTTTTCCGGCGATCTCATCGAATATCATTCCGCCTGCTATTGCGGCGACGCGCATCTGCGCGAATGGCCGATGACGCTGAACGAGATCCGCGAGTTCAATCCGAAGGCGATCGCGCCCGGCCGCGGCGACGCGCTGAAAGGCCTCGGCACCACCCGCGAGGCGATCGCGATGACGCGGGATTTCGTCGGCTCGCTCTATGGCACCGCCGAAATCTCCGTCGCCAAGGGGCGCAGCCTGAAGGAGACGATGGCGGCGACCCGCGAGGTGATGGACCCGAAATTCTCGTCCTTCGCGATCTACGAGCACTGCCTGCCGTTCAACGTGTCGCGCGCCTATGACGAAGCCTCGGGCATCGACGATCCGGTGATCTGGACCGCCGAGCGCGATCAGGAGATGTGGGCCGCACTGCAGGGATGATCCCCGGCGGGGATCCTGCGCAAACCAGACGGAGGATGAGATGAACATCAACACCGCCCCCGACATCATCAACCGCAGCACCGTCGGCGTGACGCCGGGCTACATGTCCGGCTTCGGCAATTCGTTCGAGACCGAGGCGTTGCCCGGCGCGCTGCCGATCGGGCGCAACTCGCCGCAGCGCGCGCCCTACGGGCTCTATGCGGAGCAATTGTCCGGCTCGCCCTTCACTGCGCCGCGCGGCAGCAACGAGCGGTCCTGGCTGTATCGCATCCGCCCGTCGGTGAAGCACTCCGGGCGTTTCCGGAAGGCCGACGTCGGGCTGTGGCGCTCGGCGCCGTGCCTCGAGCACGAGATGCCGATCGCGCAACTGCGCTGGGACCCGCCGCCGCTGCCGGAGGAGGCCACGACCTTCCTGCAGGGCGTGCGCACCATGACCACCGCGGGCGACGTCAACACCCAGGCCGGCATGGCGGCGCACATGCTGCTGATCACCGCCTCGATGGTGAACCAGCACTTCTACAACGCCGATGGCGAGATGATGGTGGTGGCGCAGCAGGGGCTGCTGCGCTTCGTCACCGAGTTCGGCGTGATCGCCATCGAGCCCGGCGAGATCGCGGTGATCCCGCGCGGGGTCAAGTTTCGCGTCGAACTGGTCGACGGCCCGGCGCGCGCCTATCTCTGCGAGAATTACGGCGGCGCCTTCACTCTGCCGGAGCGCGGCCCGATCGGCGCCAACTGCTTGGCCAATGCGCGCGACTTCCTCACCCCGGTCGCGGCCTATGAGGACAGCGATCAGCCTTCCGAACTGTTCGTCAAATGGGGCGGCGCGCTGTGGGTGACCGAGCTGCCGCATTCGCCGATCGACGTGGTGGCCTGGCACGGCAACTACGCGCCCTACAAATACGACCTGCGCACCTTCTCGCCGGTCGGCGCGATCGGCTTCGACCATCCCGATCCGTCGATCTTCACCGTGCTGACCTCGCCGTCGGAAACCGCCGGCACCGCCAATATCGACTTCGTGATCTTCCCGGAGCGCTGGGCGGTGGCGGAAAACACCTTCAGGCCGCCGTGGTATCACATGAACATCATGTCGGAATTCATGGGGCTGATCTACGGCGTCTACGACGCCAAGCCGCAGGGGTTCACGCCGGGCGGCGCGTCGCTGCACAACATGATGCTGCCGCACGGCCCCGACCGCGAGGCGTTCGACCATGCCTCGAACGGCGAGCTGAAGCCGGTGAAGCTGACCGGCACCATGGCGTTCATGTTCGAGACCCGCTATCCGCAGCGCGTCACGAGCTACGCTGCGGAGTCCGGCACGCTGCAGAGCGACTACGCCGATTGCTGGCGCGGCCTGGAAAAGCGCTTCGACCCGACACGGCCATAGCTTCTTTCCCTCCCCTTTGTGGGGAGGGATCAAATGCCTCTCAGGACGCCCCATGCATTCCAACGATCCGCGCCTGCGCAGCTTTGTCGAGGTCGATCCCACGTCCGACTTCCCGATCCAGAACTTGCCCTACGGGGTGTTTTCCTCAGCCGGATCGGCGCCGCGGGTCGGCGTGGCGATCGGCGACCAGGTGCTCGACCTCGCGCTGCTGCAGGCGGAGGGATTGATCGACCTTCCGGCGGGCGTCTTTGCCGACACATCCATCAACGCCTTCATGGCGCTCGGCCCGGCGGCCTGGACCGCCACCCGTGCCCGGATCAGCGCGCTGCTCCGGCACGACAATCCCGAGCTGCGCGACAACGCCGCGCTGCGCGCCCGCGCGCTGATCCCGCGCGACCGGGTGACGCTGCATCTGCCGCTGCAGGTCGCCGGCTTCACCGATTTCTATTCGTCGAAGGAGCACGCCACCAATGTCGGCACCATGTTCCGCGATGCGTCGAACCCGCTGCTGCCGAACTGGCTGCACATCCCGATCGGCTACAATGGCCGCGCCTCGACCGTCGTCGTCAGCGGCACGCCGGTGCGCCGGCCGCGCGGACAGCTGAAGCCGCCCGGCGCCGAGATGCCGAGCTTCGGTCCGTGCCGGCGGCTCGATTTCGAGCTGGAGGTCGGCGTGGTGATCGGACAGCCGTCCGCAATGGGCGAGATGCTGACCGAGGCGCAGGCCGAGGCGATGATCTTCGGCTTCGTGCTGCTCAACGACTGGAGCGCGCGCGACATCCAGCAGTGGGAATATGTGCCGCTCGGCCCGTTCCAGGGCAAGGCGTTCGCGACCTCGATCAGCCCGTGGATCGTCACCCGGGAGGCGCTGGAGCCGTTTCGCGTCCATGGCCCGCGGCAGCAGCCGATGCCGCTGCCCTATCTGCAGCAGCAGGGCGCCAACAATTATGACCTGCAGCTCGGCGTCGACCTGCGGACCGCGCGGATGAACCAGCCGGCGACGATCTGCGCCACGAACTTCAAATACATGTACTGGTCGTCGGTGCAGCAGCTGGTGCACCACGCCTCGTCGGGCTGCGCGATGACTATCGGAGACCTGCTGGGCTCCGGCACGGTCAGCGGGCCGGACAAGGCGCAGCGCGGCAGCATGCTAGAGATCAGCTGGAACGGCGCCGAGCCGATCGCGCTGGATGGCGGCGAAACCCGCAGCTTTCTCGAGGATGGCGATACGCTGATCCTGCGCGGGCACTGCCAGGGCGACGGCTATCGCGTCGGTTTCGGCAGCGTCGAGGGCACCATCGGGCCCGCTGCCTGAGTCGGCCGGGCCCGGGCCGATTTTGGCGGAACAATTTCAGAAAAAATGTCGGTGCGGGGCCGGGGCAGCCGTCTTTCCAGATGCAACAGATGGAGATGCGCGACATGCGATTCATGATGCTGATGATCCCGAAGGGCTACGAGACCGCCGCACCCGGCACCATGCCGGAGGATACGGCGGCCATCGACGCGATGATGAAATACAATGAGTCGCTGCATCAGGCCGGCGTGCTGATCACCTGCGACGGGCTGCATCCGCCATCGATGGGCGCCCGCGTCACGTTCGCGGGCGGCAAGCCATTGGTGACCGACGGTCCCTTCGCCGAGGCAAAGGAAGTGCTGGGCGGCTACTGGATGATCAACGTCGCCTCGCGCGACGAGGCGATCGCCTGGGCGTGCCGCTGCCCGGCCGGCCCGAACGAGACCATCGAAGTCCGCCAGGTCCAGGAGATCGACGAGTTTCCAACCGACGTGCAGGATCTGCTGGGCGGCTACGAAAAGATGAACGGCAGCGCAGCCCGCAGCTGATCGCGGGCCCGCGCGAAGCGGGCAGGTGGCGCCGGCCGTCTATGCGGCTGGCGTCAGGTGCCGACCCGCAGCGCCGCGCGCTGCTTGCGCAGATAGGCGATCACCGACAGCGCGGTGATCCGGCCGGTCTTCGGGTTGTCCGACGGGATGTTCTCGATGGTCATCGAGAACCGCGCCGAATCGGACTCCACCTCGACGCGGTGGACGTTGCGGGTCAGCGCCGGGTCGGCCCAGATTTCCAGCGTGGTCTTGTCCGGCCCGATGCCGGCCAGCGACAGCGCGACCGCGACGTTGAGGTTGGCGGGAAATCCCTTCGCCGCCTCGCGCGCGGTGCCGCTGAAAATCTTCAGCGGTTCGGTGATGCTCTCGATGTCGATGTTGTTCTCGACGATGTAGGGCGCGCCGGCGAGGCCCTTGACCGGCTTGCGCGTCACCATCTTCACCGAGCTGATCTGGCCTTCCGCGGCGGCGGTGACCGCGTCGAGCCCGATCAGCGCGCCGGTCGGCACCACGATCTGACCGCCATGCGCCTTCGCCAGATCGATCAGATCCTGGTGCGCCAGCAGCGCGCCGGCGCTGAGCACGATCGCGGTCTTGCCCTGGCTCACGAACGGCGCCACGATGGAATGCAGCAGCGCCGCCGGCGCGCATTCGATCACGATGTCGGCGGCGTCGCGGAGTTCGGCGATCGGCAGCACGGCAGGCGGCGTCGACAGCGTGGCGAGGAAGTCGCGGTGCTTGGCCGGGTCGCCGGCCGAAACCGCTGCGAGCGTCAGCCCCTCGATGCCGCGATCGAGCGCGGTGGCGACGGCGCGGCCGATCGCGCCGAGGCCGACAATCGCCACCCGCGCCTTTTTGTTGTCCTTCACGCTCGTCTCCGTCAGACCTCGACGACGCGCTCGTGATGAACCCGCCGGCAGTCCATCTCATACTCCAGATCGACCACCGGCGGGCGGTTGAAATGCCAGGTCAGGCCGTTGCGCAGCACGCCGCGCCTGCCGAGTTCGCTTTCCAGCAGGCTGTAGATGTCGTGCACGGTGTACAACTGCGCCGCGGTGGTCTGGCTCCAGTCGCCGCCGAACGCGCTCATCCGGCGCTCCATCTCGGCGAGCACGAATTTCGCCTTCTCCAGCATGCCGGCGGGGCTGGTGTCGCCGAGCCGCACCGTATGGTCGCGGTAGTTCGCCTTGCCCTCGGCGGATTCGCCGCTGCCGGCGATGACGAAGGATTGAGGGGCGTCGGCGGCCTCGACGGTGAAGCTGAAGGCATGGAAGCCGGGCTCGCTCGGCGGATCGAGCTTCGGGCAGACATTGCTGCGCGCGATCGGGTTGACGCCGTCGCGCATGATGCCCCAGGCGATCAGCGTCTTGATGTAGATCTCGTTGAAGTCCTTGAAGCCCTGTTCGGTAAACGGCGCCGGCGAGCGCAGCTCGCAGGCGGCGAAGGCGGTGAGCGGCCGGCCGGCCGCCTTGATGATCTGCTCGATCTTGGCGAAGCCTTCCTTCAGCGGCACCACCTTGGAGAAACGCACGCGCTGCAGCGCGTAGCCCGGCAGCGCGCCGACGCCGCAGGAATACTGGCTGACGCCGGGCATGAAACGATAGCCGCTGTTGGCTGCTTCGACGGTCTCAATCATGATTGCCTCTTGGGTGGAGTGTCAGTCTTCGAGCACGCCCAGATAGGCGTCGCGGATGATCGGGTCGGCCAGCAGCTCGGCGCCGTGACCGGTGCGCACGATGCGGCCCATGTCCATGATGTAGGCGGAATGGCAGAGGTCGAGCGCGGTGGTGACGTCCTGCTCGACCAGCAGGATCGACATGCCTTCGCCGTTGAGCGTGCGCAGCGCGGCGACCAGCTGCTCGACCAGGAGCGGCGACAGGCCGAGCGACAATTCGTCGATCATCAGCAAGCGCGGCGCGCTCATCAGCCCGCGGCCGATCGCACACATCTGCTGCTCGCCGCCGGACAAAGTGGCGGCGGCCTGGTTGCGGCGCTCGCGCAGCTTCGGGAAGGTGGTGTAGACGCGGTCCATGTCGCGGGCGAGGTCGGCGCGGCTGACGTCGCGCGAATAGGCGCCCATCAGCAGATTGTCCTCGATGCTCATGGCCCCGAACAGCCGGCGGCCCTCCGGCACGTGGACGATGCCGTGCGCCAGGATCTGCGCCGCGGTGGCCGACGACAGGTCGACGCCTTCGGAGAAATAGCTGCCGGACTGGATCGGGATCAGGCCCGACAGCGCGCGCATCAAGGTGGTCTTGCCGGCGCCGTTGGAGCCGATCAGCGCGGTGATCTCGCCGGCGCGCACCGCCATGTCGATGCCCCACAGCACCTGGATCTCGCCATAGCCGGCGCGCAGCTGCTTGAGCTCGAGCATCAGGGGATCAGCCACGGGCGGCGTTCCGTTTTGCATATTGCTGGCCCAGATAGGCGTCGATCACCGCCGGGTTCTTGATGACGTCGCGCGGCGCGCCGTCGGCGATCAACTGCCCGTTATGCAGCACCGCGATGCGGGTGCAGACGTTGAGCACCACCTTCATCAGGTGCTCGATCATCACGATGGTGATGCCGTCGGCGGCGAGCTGGTGGATCAGTTTCGTCGCGCGCTCGACCTCGGCGCTGTTGAGGCCGGCATTGACCTCGTCGAGGAACAACAGCTTCGGCTTCATCGCCAGCGCCTTGGCCAGCTCGAGCCGCTTGCGCATCGCCAGCGTCAAGGTTGCGGCGGACTGCGCGGCCTGCGCCTCGAGGCCGACGAAGGCGAGATGCGCACGCGCCGCCTCGCGCGCGGACTTCAGGCCCTCGCCGGGCTGCGAGAACAGCGCCGCCGCGGCGACGTTGTCGAGCGCGCTGTACTCGGCGAACGGCTGCACGATCTGGAAGGTGCGCGACAGCCCGAGCCGGGCGGCCTGGTAGGTCTTGATCTTGGTGATGTCGCGGCCGTCGAAGCTGACGACGCCGCTGCTGGCCGGGGTGACGCCGCAGATGGTGTTGACCAGCGTGGTCTTGCCGGCGCCGTTCGGCCCGATCAGGCCGAGCACCTCGCCCTTGCTGACCGACATCGAGACGTCGCTCAGCGCCTTCAGCCCGCTGAAATTGCGCGAGACGTTGCTGAGATACAGGATTTCGTGAGCCGGCTCAAGCATGCTTCACCTTGCGGTTGAACAGGCCGAAGCGCAGCGACGACAGGCCGTTGGGCAGGAACAGCAGCAGCATGATGATCAGCACGCCGAGCACGCCGGAGTGGATCTGGATGTAGTTGCGCCACACCACCTCCTCGAGCCCGAGATAGAGCAGGGCGCCGCACACCACGCCGAGCGGCGATCCGAGCCCGCCCATCAGCGCCATCACGATCGGCTTCACCGAATACAGGATGTCGAACACGTCGGACGGATCGATGTAGTGCACCCAGGCGGCATAGATGCCGCCGGCGGCGCCGACGAAGCAGGCGGACAGGCCGAAGGCGATCGCCTTGTACAGCGTGGCGTTGAGCCCGATCATGTTCGACGCCGTCTCGTTCTGCCGGATGCAGTTGAGGCCGAAGCCGAGCTTGGACATCGACACCGCGATCACCATCAGCGCGGTGAGCAGCAACAGCCCCCACATCGCGAAGAAGAAGAACGTCGCGTCGCCCATGATGCTGGAGCCCGACAGCAGCGGAATGTTGAGCCCCATGCCGCCGCCGGTGAGGTCGGTGGCGTTGTTGACCAGTTCGCGGAACACCTCGACCAGCGACAGGCTGGCGATCGCGAAATAATGCCCGCGCAGCCTCATCAGCACCGCGCCGAGCGCGGTGGCGAGCGCCAGGCACAACACCAGCGCGGCGATTACCGACAGCGCCAGCGACAGGCCCTGGTTGATGAGCACGCCGGTGGTGTAGGCGCCGAGCCCGAAGAACGCCGCGGTGGCGAAGGACGGATAGCCGGAGAAGCCGCCGACGATGTTCCACGACAGCGCGAAGATCGCATACATGCAGGCGATGGTGCCGATCCGCAGCGCATAGGCGCCGCCGAACAGAGGTAGCGCCGCGATGCAGCCGATCAGAACCAGAAGGGCGATGTTGGACCGGGTCATTCAAAACCCTTTCGGCCGAGCAGGCCGTGCGGCCGCACGATCAGGAACACGATCAGCAGCGCGAAGGAGAGGGTGGTGGCGTGGGCCGGGCCGAACAGCGTCGAGCCGACGCCTTCGACCAGCGCGAGCAGCAGCCCGCCGGCCAGCGCACCGGATACGCTGCCCAGCCCGCCCAGCACGCAGACCACAAACGCCTTGCCGAGATAGGCCGACGAGGTCAGCGGCGAGATCGGGAAGATCAGCGCCATCAGCACGCCGGCGCAGCCGGCCAATGCGGCGCCGAGGCCGAAGGCGGTGGCGTAGATCGACTTGACGTTGACGCCCATCAGCACCGCGGCGTCGCGATCGAGCCGCACCGCCACGATGGCGCGGCCGATCTTCGACTTGCGCAGCAGGAGATACAGCAGCCCGGTCAGCACCAGCGCCGAGCCGGTGGCGATCAGCCGGTCGACCGGCACGACGACGTCGAACAGCGAGACCGAGCCGGTCGGCGGCACCAGGATCAGTTTGCGATAATCCGCCTTGAAGTAATAGATCATCGCGTTGTTGAGGATCAGGTCGAGGCCGAAGGTCAGCGTCAGCGTCACCAGCACCGGGGCGGTGATGACGCGGTTGAGCAGCAGCCGCTGCAGGAGATAGCCGAACACGAAGAACGAGGGTGCGGCGATCGCCAGCGCGTACCACGGCGAGATGCCGGCCCATTGATAGGCGCCGAAGGCGAGATAGGCGCCGAGCACGATGAACGAGCCGTGGATCAGGTTGATGACGTTGAGCACGCCCCACACCAGCGAAAAGCCGATCGCGATACAGGCGTAGAGGCAGCCCAGGACGAGGGCGTTGATCAGAACCTGGACTGCCAGCATGTCGAATTCCCTGCGCGAAGCGCGTCGTTCAGTTGACGCCGAGCTTCAGGTCGCCCTGCTTGATCGCCTGCGGAAACAGCACCACCGGCTTGGCATCCTGGATCTGGAAGACCGGCGGCTCGAGCGAGTTGATCTGGCCGTTGGCGCCGAACTTGACCGGGCCGTAGAACGTCAGCACGTCCATCTTCGACAATTCGTCGCGCACCTTGTCGCGGTCCAGCGAGCCGGCCTTCTCGATCGCCATCTGGAACAGCGCGCCCGAGACGGCAGCCGAGGCGTGGGCATAATCGGGTTCGATGTTGTACTTGGCCTTGAACAGCTTCACGAAGTTGGCGGTGGTGCCGAAGATGTCCTTGCCCTCGTATTGCGAGGCCGGGTGCCACCACGACGCGCTGGTGATGTTCTCGCCGCTCTTGCCGGCCGCGTCGATGAACTCCTGATAGGCCGGGCCGGCGATCATGGTGGTGGCGATCGACTTGATCTGCTGGTCGGACATCTGCTTGCGGACCAGCAGCAGGTCGTTGGTGTAGCCGGTGACGAAGATCCACTGCGGCGCCAGCGACTTGATCTGCGACAGCGTGGCGGAATGGTCGAGCGTGTTGATGGCGTATTTCTCGAAATAGACCACCTCGAGCCCGTTGGCCTTGGCGGACTTTTCCATTTCCTGGGCGATCGCCAGCGGGAACAGATCGTTGCGCGCCAGGATCGCGACCTTCTTCACGTCGGCGGCCTTCGCCTTCATGATCTGGGTCAGCGGCGTGGTCAGCGTGTCGTTCGGGGTGAAGGTGCCGAACAGGTACTTGTAGTTCTGGTCGTAGACCTGCGACGAGGAGGCCGAGGCGGCAATCGTCGGCACCTTGTACTTCTCGGAGATCGTGCTGGCGGCCTTGGCGGCGCCGGAGCCGAACGGGCCGAACATGAAGTTGATGTTGTCCTGGGTGATCATCTGCTCGGTGGTCTGCACCGAACGCGGCGTGTTGGACTGGTAGTCGGCGTAGACGATCTCGACCTTGTAGGTCTTGCCGCCGACCTTGATGCCGCCGGCCTTGTTGGCCTCCTCGGCCCACAGATTGTAGCCCTGCTGCTGCTTGATGGCTTCCGGCGCCAGCGGGCCGGTGATCGGCAGCGGCGCGCCGAAGCGGATGGTCTCCTGCGCCGAGACGAGCGACGTCGAAGCGGAGAGGCCGGCTCCCGCCATCATGAGCGAAGCTGAAATGCGCGCGAGGCGCGCGAACCGCGACTGGATCATCGAGATCTCCCATCAGGCCAGGCAATTGGCTGACGAAAGCATTGCAGGTCGGTCATTCTAATAAAAGCATTGAATTTCGAAGCAAACGATCTAAAAAATCGAACGGTAGCCATGCGATGCCGGATTGTTGGGCACCGCCTGAAAGGACGCCGATGATCGAATCCACCGCGGTGCGTTACTTCCGCGTCGTCACCGAATGCGGCTCCATCAAGCAGGCGGCAGCGTCGTTGCGGATCGCGCCCAGCGCGATCAGCCGGCAGGTCCAGGCGCTGGAGGACGAACTCTCGGTCAAGCTGTTCGAACGCGGCGCGCGCGGCATGAACCTCACCGACGCCGGGCACGTGGTGTATCGCTATGCGGTCGAGAACCGCAACCAGCTCGACGGGCTGCGCAGCGAGGTCGAGGAATTCGATCAGCTGCGCCGCGGCCAGGTGAAGATCGCGACCGTCGAAGGCCTGGTATCGAGCTTCCTGTCGGACTTCGTCGTCGACCTTTCGGCGGAATATCCCGGCATCTCGATCGCCGTCACCGTGGTCGGCTCGCGCGACGTCGCCGAGATGGTGAGCCAGAACGATGTCGACCTCGGCTTCGTGTTCGGCCGCGCGCCGCGCCGCGAACTGATCGAGCTCGGCCGCATGCGGCAGTCGCTGTGCCTGATCGTATCGCCCCGGCACCCGATGGCCGGGCGCGATTCCTGCACCGTCAAGGATCTCGCGGGGTTGCGTGTGGTGGTGCCGGATCCGTCGTTCGGCATCCGGCAGGAGATCGACAAGGCCTGCGCGCAGGGCAATGTGCGGCTCGAGATCTGCAACGAGACCAATTCGCTCGCCTTCGCGCAGACCATCGTGGCGCGCACCGAGCTCGTTACCTTCCTGCCGATGATTTCCGCCCGGCCCGCGATCGAGGCCGGCGCGCTGGTGGCGATCCCGCTGCGTGACCGGCGGCTGGAAGCCACCCAGGTGACGCTGGTGCAGCTCGCCGCCCGCAGCGCTTCTCCCTCGACGCGGCTGGTCACCGAGCGCCTGATCCGCAAGATGGCGGAGGCGGAAGCCTGAGGGGCGTGCGCCCCGCCGCGAACTACAGGCAGGGGCTGATGACCGGGACGACGATCCCGATCAGGATCGTCGCCAGCAATGCGGTCACCGTGGAGGCGATCGAAACCCGCCGCGTGAAGACGCCGACCTCATCCTGCGGATCGACCGATAGCCTGTGGCAGTAAACCAGCACACCCAGCAGCGCGACGAGATGCACGGCCCAGATCAGCAGCATGATCGCGCGATGACGGCCGACGTCGGTGCCGAACTCGCAGCCGACCGCCTGCGCGGCATAGAGCAGCGCGAACGCCGACGTCCAGATCACGAATCCGGCGGCGATCAGCAGCAGCGAGGCGGGATGGAGCCGGCCGTGCGTCATGATCCCATCACCCGCGGCAGGCCATAGACGATCAGCAGCATCGCCAGCCCGATCAGCGCCGTGTAGTTGTGCCACAGCGCGCCGATCCGCAGATCGACGCTGCGCGCCTGCGACACATAGCCGGCGCGGCTGCGCCAGATGCCGAAGCCGGCCAGCAGCGCCCCGATCGCGGCGTGCAGGCCGACATAGACGATGATCGCCGTCGTTGCGGCGCCATAGGCATGGCGCGTCGCGTCGGGGACCGTGACGATGATCATCGCGCAGCCGATCATCGTCACCAGATGCCCGAGCAGCGCGACGCCCAGTGCGGCCTCGCGCTCCGGCGCGATCGCCACCCGCGATGATGCCGTTTGACCTGCAATGAACGCCAGCGCCAGTCCGGCAGCCGTCAGCGCGGCCCGCCAGGCCGACCATTCGATGAAGGCCGGCGGCGGCCAATTCGGCGCGACCACCCACAGGAACAGGATGCCGAAGGCGAGCGACGCGAAGGCGGTGGCGTCCGCGGCGATCGCGAGCGCCATCGCCCATAGCGACGGCGGAGACGCGGCCTCACTGTGCAGCACCACGGATTCGCCGTTGCCGATCGGCAGTGCGCCCCTGTCGGTTCGCTCGCCGGACGCCGGCGTCCAGGCCATGAAGGTCCCGGCAAGCGCAACCAGCGCCAGCGGGGCGAGCCAGTAGAACCCGAGCAGGACGGCGAGGAAGAAGGCGCCGGTCACCAGCGCGGTGATCAGTGGGAGATAGGTGCTGTTCGGCAGCCGGATGATCTGCTCGACACGCCCGGTCATCGCATTGACGCCGAGCGTTTCCATCCAGCCGTTGCGCGCGAAGCCGAGATAGCCGGCGCCGCTGGCCAGCCGGTTGCCGAGATTGTCCTGATCGGCGAACGGCGTACGCGTGGCGACGTCCGGGATCGCCGCGAAATTGTAGCTCGGCGCGGGCATCGCCGTGGCCCATTCCAGCGTGCCGGCGCCCCACGGATTGCGCGTGCTGCGCTTGCCGAACCGCCACTGCATCAGCACGTCGATGGTGAACAGCGCAAAGCCGATCGCCATTACGAAGCCGCCGACCGACGAGATCAGGTTCGGCCATTCCCATCCGGTATCGGCGGCGTAGGTGGTGATCCGTCGCCGCATCCCCAGGAGCCCGGTGAGGTGCATCACGAGGAAGGTGACGTGGAAGCCGAGGAAGATCATCCAGAACGCCGGCACCGCGATGCTGTGCCGCGCGGCGCGGCCGGTGAAATGCGGCAGCCAGTAATGCGCCGCCGCCAGCATCGGGAAGACGAAGCCGCCGACCAGCACGTAGTGCAGATGCGCGACCACGAAATGGGTGTCGTGGACCTGCCAGTTGAACGGCACCACCGCCAGCATCACGCCGGTGAGGCCGCCCATCACGAACACCGAGAAGAAGCCGAGCAGATACAGCATCGGCAGTTTCAGTTGCGGCCGGCCCATCGCCAGCGTGCCGATCCAGGCGAAGATCTGCACCGCCGTCGGCACCGCCACCGCGGTACTCGCCGCCGAGAAGAACGCCAGCCCGAGATGCGGTATGCCGACCGCGAACATGTGGTGCACCCACAGTCCGAAGCTGAGAAAGGCCAGCGCCACGATGCTGACGACGATCCAGGTGTAGCCGAGGATTTCGCGCCGCGCGAGCACCGGCAGGATGGTGGAGACCATGCCGGCGGCCGGCAGGAAGATGATGTAGACCTCCGGATGGCCGAACAGCCAGAACAGATGCTGCCACAACAGCGCATCGCCGCCCCGTGTGGGATCGAAGAACGGCAGGCCGAAGGCGCGCTCCACCTCAAGCAGGATCGAGCCGAGGATCAGCGGCGGGAAGCCGAACAGCATCATGAAGGCGGTGACCAGCAGGTACCACGCCAGCAGCGGCATCTTGTGCAGCGCCATGCCGGGCGCGCGCAGCTTCAGGATGCTGGTGATGATCTCGATCGCCGCCGACAGCGCCGAGATTTCGACGAAGGTGACGCCGATCAGCCAGATGTCGGCATTGATGCCCGGACTGTAGGTCTTGGACGTCAGCGGCGCATACATGAACCAGCCGCCGTCCGGCGCGAGTCCGGTGAACAGCCCGAACAGCAGGATCGAGCCGCCGAACACGTAGCACCAGTAGCCATAGGCGCTGAGCCGTGGAAACGCCATGTCGCGCGCGCCGAGCATCTTCGGCAGCAGGTACATCGCGAGCCCCTCGAACATCGGGATCGCGAACAGGAACATCATCACCGTGCCGTGCATGGTGAAGATCTGATTGTAGATGTCGGGCCCGAGAAACGCGCTGCGCGGCGTCGCCAGCTGCGCGCGGATCAGCATCGCCAAAATGCCGCCGATGCCGAAGAACACGAACGCCGTGACGATGAAGCGGCGGCCGACGATATTGTGGTTCACCGCCGAGAGCTGGCCGAAGCCGGGCGGCGTTCGCCAAATCGCGTCGAGCCGCTTGTGCAGGGCGATCGGGTTGGTGGGAGCGGCGGGCTGCGCCATGCGGTCGTCCATCATGGCGTGTCCTGCGGCAGGCGGCGAAGCTGGTCGGTGTAGGTGTCGGCCGGATGCGCCTGCACGGAAAACTCCATGTCGGTGTAGCCGACGCCGCTGAATTCCGCGCTGACGCCGCGGAACGTCCCGGGCTGCGCGGCCGAGATGCGGATGACGTTGACGTGTCCCGGGATCGCGTCGAGCTTGCCGGCCAGCCGCGGCACCCAGAAGCTGTGGATCACGTCGGCGCTGGTGATGCGCAGATCGATCGGCCGGCCGGCCGGGATGTGCAGCGCGTTGACCGTCGCGAGCGTGCCCGTCTCATGATCGGGGTAACGGAAGGTCCATTGCCACTGCCGGGCCTCGGCGTCGATCCGCAGCACGTCGCCGGCGCCGGGATGCGCCAGCAGCCGCTCGCCGGTGAACAGCGCATAGATCAATAGCGGCGTCAGCACCACGGCCGGCAGCACCAGCCCGCCGCCGACCAGCCAGAGCTTCGGCGAGGTGGCGGCGCCCGCGCCGGGCTTCACGAACACCCAGAGCAGCAGCGCCGCCACCAGCGCACAGAGCACGATCGAGCCGCTCAGCATCACCCACCACAATTCGGCGATCGCGCTGGCCGAGGCGCCGGCCGGGTCCAGCGTCGACAGCGGGCCGCCGCAGCCGCCGAGCGCCATCGCGGAGGCTGCGACCAATCCGCAGGTGAACTTTGCGCGGGTTCGGGGCATTAGGGTGCGGAGAGGTGCTGTATGGCCAAGACGATTGCCGAAGAAATTTCCGAACACGACACCAATTCCGTGGTGGCGCTGGCCGGCCATCCGATCCACGCGATGATGGTCTCGTTCCCCATCGCGCTGGTGATGTCGACGCTGGGCTGCGACGTGTTCTACTGGTGGTGGGGCGACCCGTTCTGGGCGCGCGCCGGGCTGTGGGCCAGCGGCTTCGCATTCTGGCTCGGGGTCGGCGCCAGCCTCGCCGGCACCGCCGAACTGCTGCTGGTGCGCGGCATCCGCAAGCGCGCGGCGAGCTGGATCCACGCCACCGCCGGCGTGATGCTGGTGTCGATCGCGGGCGCCAATTGGGGACTGCGGCTGATCGATCACGAGGACATCCTGCCGGTCGGGCTGATGGTGTCGGTGCTGGGCACGATCTTCGTCGGTCTGGCCGGTTGGCACGGCGGCAAGCTGGTGTTCGATCACGGCGTCGGCCTGATGGTTGCGAACAAGGATTGAAGCCCGCCGGGTTGCCGCATCCATTCCGGCAACCCGGTCAAATCGATCTGCGGCTTGCCCAGCACGAGCAACAGGATCCCGCCGATCACGCAAAGCGTTGTGGTCATGAGGGTCCAGCGGCGCCATTGCGCGTACTGGCCGCCCGGTTCGAACAGGTTGAGGATCAGATAGCCGGCGCGGACGTGGATCATCACCAGCAGGCCGACGATCACCAGCTTCAGCATCATCCAGGGCGTGAACACCTCGCGCAGATAGAGCAGGATCGTGCCCGCCACGACCGCAACGAAGGCGGCGGGCGACGTGACGCGGATGAACAGCCTGCGGGTGTAGCGCTGCAACTCGACGACTGCGCGCTGGTCCGCGATATGGGCCCGCTGGCTGAACAGGCCGGGCAGCACCAGCAGGCCGCCGCACCAGACGATCAATGCGAGAATGTGGAGTGACTTGAGCGCCGCGATCATCGGACGGCTTCGTCGGCTGCGGTCGGATGCGCAAGCCGGCTGGCCAGCAGCGCCAGCGCCGCGGCGAGATAGGGCACCGCCGCCGGCACCCACATGATCAGTCCCGCCAGCTGCTGGTCCTGCAGCGCGCTCAGGCCCCATAGTTCGGTAACCGACAGATGCGCGGCGTAGAGCGGCTCACGGGCGAAGGTGATGACGGCGCCGAGCAGGCCCATCTGCACCACCGACCCGAGAAGCAGCGCCAGCGCCGCGCCGAGCCGCGCAGTGGATGCCAGCACCGTCATCCACAGCAGCATCGCGCTCAGCAGCAGGCTCAGCTCCATCACCCAGAACATGCGGGAGTCGGCCAGGGCGGCCGCATAGGGCGCCGGTGCGTGCCAGACCCAGAGGATAACCATGTGGGCCACGAACGCAGCCGAGCCGACGCCGGTCACCGAAAACGCGGTCAAATCCCAGCGCCGCGGCAATGACAGCACCAGCAAGGGCGCGGCGATCGCAACGAGGACGGCGTGGTGCGCGACCCGCGCTGAGAACAGCGCGGAGGTGATCGCACAGAGCGGCGAGACGAACATCGCGACGAGCAGCGCCCAGGCGGCTGCGGCCATCGCCATCCGATTGGTACGATCGGGGGCTGCCTCACGCCACAGCAGGGCGAAGTGCAATGCGGCTGCGCCTGCCAGCGCCACCAGCAGGACGGGATCGAGATTCCAGCGCGCCAGCCAGTCGGCAGGCAGCGGCGCCGATCCGCAATAGGGTTCAATCATATCGACCTTCCGGACCGCTTCGAACGACCGATCTGCGGCATGTATGCGGGACAGCCAGAGCCTCGGGGATGGGTTCTAAGGCAAATATGGCTTCAGACACGCAGCACCTTCATCAGATCCAATTGGCGGAGACGCCGCAGGTGCTGGCGGACAGGGGCGAACGTTCTACTGCCACGCAAGATGCATTGGTAGCGGGTGGCAAAGAGTCACACCATCTCATATGTCGCGGAAAAGTCGCGGAACACGGCGCGTGACCGCAGGTTGCTGATCGGATGCGCATCGCAAGGACATGACATGATCAAAAACGAACACGGTTTGTCGGAGACCCGACGTCCTCGCGATAACGATGCGGCCGGCGCAGACACGGTGGAATATGGCGGCTCCTCCGGCGGCTGGGGCTCGCTGCGCGGCATCGCCGAGATCTTCGGCAAGTCCTGGAATACGCCGGCCGTGACAGAGACGCTGCTGCGGCAGAACAAGCCCGGCGGCTTCATGTGCGTGTCCTGCTCCTGGGCCAAGCCGGCCGACCATCACGTCGTCGAGTTCTGCGAGAACGGCGCCAAGGCGACCTTGTGGGAGTTGACCACCAAGCGCTGCACGCCCGAATTCTTCGCGAAACACACGGTCACCGAGCTGCGCGGCTGGAGCGACTTCGAACTCGAGAACGAGGGGCGCCTGACCCATCCTCTGCGATACGACGCTGCGAGCGATCGCTATGTCGCCTGCGAATGGGACGAGGCCTTCGCCGCGATCGGCGCAGAGTTGCGCGCGCTCGATCCCAAATCGGTGATCTTCTACGCCTCCGGCCGCGCCAGCCTCGAGACCTCGTATCTCTACGCGCTGTTCGCGCGGCTCTACGGCAACAACAACCTGCCCGACAGCTCCAACATGTGCCACGAGACGACGTCGGTGGCGCTGAAGGAAACCATCGGCGTGTCGGTCGGCACCATCATCTTCGAAGACCTCGCGAAATGCGACACGATGTTCTTCTTCGGCCAGAACACCGGCACCAACAGCCCGCGCTTCCTGCATCCGCTGCAGGAGGCGGCCAAGCGCGGCGTGAAGATCATCACCTTCAATCCGGTGCGCGAGAAGGGGCTGGAAAGCTTCATCAGCCCGCAGAACCCGATCCAGATGCTGACCGGCGAGGGAACGCCGATCTCCAGCCAGTATCACCAGGTCAAGGTGGGTGGCGACATCGCCGTGATACTCGGCATCTGCAAGCACGTGTTCGCCGCCGATGATGCGGCGAAGGCGGCAGGCGCCAAGCGCGTGCTGGATGTCGATTTCATCGAACAGCACACCGAGGGACTCGACGAATTCGAGTTCAAGGTGCGCAGCACCTCCTGGGAGGAGATCGAGAAGGCCTCCGGGCTGACGCGCGCCGCGATCGAGCAGGCCGGGCAGGTCTATGTCGAGGGCGAGCGCACCATCGGCGTCTACGGCATGGGGCTGACCCAGCACGTCCACGGCTTCGAAAACGTCGCGACCCTGGTCAACATGCTGCTGCTGCGCGGCAATATCGGCCGCGAAGGCACCGGCGTGTCGCCGGTGCGCGGCCACTCCAACGTGCAGGGCCAGCGCACCGTTGGCATCGCCGAGAAGCCCGAGCTGGTGCCGCTGGACAAGATCGCCGAGCAGTTCGGCTTCGAGCCGCCGCGCGATACGGGCATGAACACCGTCGAGGTGTGCGAGGGGCTGCTCGAGGGGTCTGTGAAGGCGTTTATCGGTCTTGGCGGCAATTTCGCACGCGCGATCCCCGATCCGTCGGTGGTGCTGCCGGCATGGTCGCGGATGCAACTCACCGTGCAGATCGCCACCAAGCTCAATCACAGCCATCTCGTGAATGGCAAGGTGGCCTATCTGCTGCCGTGTCTCGGCCGATCCGAGGAGGACATCCAGTCGTCGGGACCGCAGGCCGTGACGATGGAGGACACCTTCAGCCACATCCACGGCTCGATCGGCAAGCGCTCGCCGGCGAGCGAGCACCTGAAGTCCGAGATCGCGATCGTTGCCGGGATGGCGAAGGCCGCCTTGCCGGCCAATCCGAAGGTGACGTGGGACGCCTGGCTCGCCGATTACTGCCGGATCCGCGACCTGATCGCCGAGACCTATCCGGAGGAATTTTCCGACTTCAATGCGCGGATGTTCACGCCCGGCGGATTTTATCGCGGCAATGCCGCGCGCGAGCGGATCTGGAAAACCGACAGCGGCAAGGCGGTGTTCACCACGCCCAGCCACAAGACCTCGACCGGCTTCGCCGACGCGCCGGGGCGCTACCGGCTAATCACCATGCGCAGCAACGACCAGTTCAACACCACGGTGTACGGCATGAGCGACCGGCTGCGCGGTATCGAGGGCCGGCGCGACGTTTTGCTGATGAACCACGACGACATCCAGCGCGCCGGGCTCACCGAAGGCCAGATGGTGTCGCTGGTCTCCGACGCCGATGACGGCGTGCATCGCCAGGTCGGGCCGCTGAAGGTCACGCCGTTCCGGCTGCCGGACGGTTGCCTCGGGGCTTACTATCCCGAAGCCAATCCGCTGGTGGCGCTGGCCAACCACGACACCAAGTCGAAAACACCCGGCTACAAATCGGTGCCGGTGCGGATCGTCGCCTGATTCAGGCAGGTTTGCGCAGATAGGCGACCGCATAGGCGGTCGCGATCAGAAACCCGCCGACGATGTTGCCCAACGTCACCGGGATCAGATTGGCGGCAAAGCCTGCGGCTGACACCGACGGAAACGCCGCGGCGGTGAGACCGGCTGACTGCCAGAACGAGGGCTCGGCGAATGTCTTCACCAGCCAGCCGTACGGAATGAGGTACATGTTCGCCACCGAGTGCTCGAGGCCGGCGGCCACAAAGGCCGCGATCGGCAGCAGCATGGCGAACACCTTGTCGGCGACGGTCTTGCCGGCATAGGACACCCACACCGCCAGGCAGACCAGCATGTTGGCGAGAATGCCGCTCGCAAAGGCGGCCCCGAAGCCGAGCGAACCCTTGCTCTCCGCCAGCTTCAGCGCCGCGTGTCCGACCGCGCCGTCACCGCCGAGGTGGGTGCCGGCCGCCAGCACCAGCACCGCGATCAGCAGCGAACCGACCAGGTTGGCGGCATAAACCACGCTCCACGCCGTCAGCATCGGCCCCGCCGAGAGCCGCCCGGCCACCAGCAGTCCGGACATCAGCGTGTTGCCGGTGAACAGTTCGGCACCGGCGACGATCACCAGCACCAGGCCGAGAAGGAACACCGATCCGGCCAGCACCTGAGCGACGCCGTGCGGCAATGCCTCGGCCCCGGCCAGCGCCGCGGTGGCGAACAGGCCGCCGAACGCGATGTAGCCGCCAGCGAGAATGCCGAGCACGCCCATTCTCAACAGTGGCAGCTTGACCTTGTCGAGCAGCGCGTCGCTGACATCCTCCGCCAGGTCGGGCGGCTTCGGCGCGACGAACTCGGCCTGCTGGTCGGACATGATGAACCTTGCTGGCACGATCGCGCCGAAGCTGATGCCGGTTGCGGATGGAGGCGGGATGCTGCCCGGCAACGCCAGCGGTGGTGCCTCGTTCCCGAAACCGCCGCGGCGAAACGCCTGATGCGTTGATCGAGCCGATCGCTTCAGGCGTGCGGCGGCGGCGTGTTGCGGCTGTGCGCGTCCCGGGTCAGACTGTGGCATGCCGTACGGCGTGTGAGGATCCGCGATGCCTTCGACCCCTGACCAAATCGCCATTCTGGCGGAGCTGGAACGCCGCGTGCTTTGGCTGGCGTCCTGGACCATCCACAACGCCAATCATTTGCGCGAGGCGGGCGAGGTCAAGGTCGGCGGGCATCAGGCGTCGTCGGCCTCGCTGTCGACCATCATGACGGCGCTGTATTTCAACGCGCTGCGGCCGCAGGACCGCGTCGCGGTGAAGCCGCATGCGGCGCCGATCTTCCACGCCATCCAGTATCTCGCCGGCAACCAGAGCCGCGACAAGCTGGAGAATTTTCGCGGCTTCAAGGGCGCGCAGAGCTACCCGTCGCGCACCAAGGACACCGACGATGTCGACTTCTCGACCGGCTCGGTCGGCCTCGGCGTGGCGCAGACGCTGTTCTCGTCGCTGGTGCAGGACTACGTCAGCGCGCATGGCTGGATGAAGGATCGCCCCGAAGGCCGCATGGTGGCGCTGATCGGCGACGCCGAGATGGACGAGGGCAACATCTACGAGGCGCTGATCGAGGGCTGGAAGCACGGCCTGCGCAATTGCTGGTGGGTGGTCGACTACAACCGGCAATCGCTCGACGCGGTGATCCGCGAAGGCCTGTGGCAGAAATTCGAGCAGATGTTCGCCAATTTCGGCTGGGACGTGGTGATCCTCAAGCACGGTACCCTGCAGCAGCAGGCGTTCGCCGAGCCTGGCGGCGAAGTGCTGCGCGACTGGATCGACCGCTGCCCGAACCAGCTCTACGCCGCGCTGACGTTCCAGGGCGGCGCCGCCTGGCGCCGGAAGCTGATGGACGAGATCGGCGACCAGGGGCCGGTCAGCGCCATCATCGGACGGCGCAGCGACGACGAACTCGCCACGCTGATGAACAATCTCGGCGGCCACGATCTGCCGAGCCTGCTGCAGGCATTCGAGCAGGCTTCAAAGCACGACCGGCCGACCTGCTTCATCTGCTACACCATCAAAGGCTTTGGCCTGCCGCTCGCCGGCCACAAGGACAACCACGCCGGATTGATGACGCCGAAACAGTTCGAGGCGTTTCAGAAAAGCGCCGGCGTGCGGCCGGGGCATGAATGGGAGCGCTGGGAGGGCGCGCGGCTGCCCGCCGCAGAGCTCGACGGCTTCATCGCCGCCGCGCCGTTCTTCGCCAAGGGTCCGCGCCGGTTGTCGGCCCCCGCCGTCGATGTGCCCGAAGCGCTGCCGGTGCCGGCGGCCGGCGGCAAGCCGGTCTCGACCCAGATGGGATTCGGCCAGATCCTTAGCGAGATCGCGCGCGAGGAATCCGGCTTCGCCAGCCGCATCGTCACCACCTCGCCGGACGTCACCGTCTCGACCAATCTTGGCGGCTGGGTCAACCGCCGCGGCCTGTTCGCCCGCGAGGAACTGGCCGACACCTTCAAGGCCGAACGCATTCCCTCGACCTACACCTGGAATTTCGGCCCGGCCGGCCAGCATCTCGAGCTCGGCATAGCCGAGTCCAATTTGATGATCATGCTGTCGGCGCTCGGGCTGTCGCACACCATCAACGGCGTGCGGCTGCTGCCGATCGGCACGCTGTACGATCCGTTCATCTACCGCTCCGCCGACCAGCTCAACTACGCCTGCTACCAGGACGCGCGCTTCATGCTGGTGGCGACGCCGTCCGGCGTCACGCTGGCGCCGGAGGGCGGCGCGCATCAGTCGATCGGCACGCCCCTGATCGGCATGGCGCAGGACGGGCTGTGCGCCTTCGAGCCGGCCTTCATCGACGAACTCGCGGTGATGATGCGCTTCGGCTTCGACTACATGCAGCGCGACGGCGAGGGCAACCCGGACGAGACCACCTGGCTGCGCGACCAGACCGGCGGCTCGGTCTATCTGCGGCTGTCGACCCGGCCGCTGGAGCAGCCGGTCCGCGCGATGACGCCGGAGCTGTCGCGCGACATCGTCAATGGCGGCTACTGGATGCGACCGCCGGGGCCGAACACCTCGGTGGTGATCGCCTATCAGGGCGTGGTGGCGCCGGAGGCGATCGCCGCCGCCGGGCTGCTGGCAGAGGATCGCCGCGACATCGCGCTGCTGGCGGTGACCTCGGCGGATCGTCTTAACGCCGGCGCGCAAGCGGCGGAACGCGCACGGCAGCGCGGCAACGCGACGGCACTGAGCCATGTCGAACGCCTGCTCGCGCCGCTCGATCGCGATTGCGGCATCGTCACCGTTGTCGATGCGCATCCGCTGGCGCTGTCTTGGCTCGGAAGTATCTACGGCCATCGCGTCAAGGCGCTCGGCGTCGAGCATTTCGGCCAGACCGGCACCATCGCGGATCTTTATCGCCACCACGGCATCGACAGCAACGCCATCGTCCACGCCGCCCAGGCCGTCCGCACCGGCCGCCCGGTGCGCTACCTTCGTGCGCTGCCAAACTAGGCGTGTGTTGTCGTGTTATCTGGACGACCGCGGGTCTCTTCACCTCTCCCCACCGGGGAGAGGTCGACCGGAGGCGCGAAGCGCGGCCGGGCGGGTGAGGGGGGAGCATAACTATCGAGAGGTCGGTGCCCCCTCACCCCGACCCTCTCCCCGGTGGGGAGAGGGGGCGCGCTTCCGATGCCGAATAGACATCGGCTAACCGCGCTTCGGCTTCTTACGGCTTGAACGTATAGCCCGGGCCGATCGCGACGTCGGCCGGGATCGGCGGCAGGTCGGCGAACAGTTCGGGCTTGTCCTTCATCACCTTCAGGATGTGCTTCGGCTCCAGATGCTTGTTGACGTCGAAGGTGGTCTTCAGCACGCCGAGCCGGTTGAGCCGGTCCTGCGCGCTCCACAATGCGCGGTAGTTGTTGCCCGACAGCCGGCGGTCGGCCTGCTGGATGTTGAACTGCATCGCAGCTTCGGCGACGTCCGGCTTGAGGCCCGGGATCCAGCGCGTTGCGATCTGCGACGCCTGCTTCGGGTTCTTGCGCATCCACTGGTCGGCCTCGGAGACGGCGGCGAGGAATTTCTCCACGGTCTCGCCGTTCTTCTCGACCCACGGCCGCAGCGCGACGTTGAATCCCAGATAGGCGATGAAGTTGCCGCCGCGGGTCACTTCGAACGCGCCCGGCACGTCCTTGGTGGCGACGATCGGCCACGGATCCCACGCCGAGAAGGCGTCGATACCCTTGGCGAGCAGCGCGACCGTCATGTCCGGCGGCGGCGTGTTCACGAGCGTCACGTCGTCCGGCTTGAGCCCGGCCTTTTCAAGAATGGCCAGGATGTAGAGATGGTTGATGGTGCCGAACGAGGCCGCGATCTTCTTGCCCTTCAGGCTGGCGAGATCGCCCTTGGTGATGCCCGAGCCTTCGCGGGCGACGACCGACATGGTGGCATCGGAGCCGGCGGTGGCGGCGTTGCCGCTGAAGTTGCCGAGCCCGACCAGATCCATGCCGCGCAGCACCGCGCCGATCATCGGCACGCCGACCTGCACGATTTCGCTTTCGCCGGCCTGCAGCGCGTTCAGTGAATCGATGCCGGTCGCATAGGGCCGCGCGATGGTGACGTCGAGGCCGTTCTTTTCGAAGAAGCCTCGCTCCAGCGCGATCGGCAGTCCGATCTGGTCGATACTGGAGACCATGCCGGCCTTCAGCTTCACCATGGTCTGGGCCGACGCCGGCGTGAACGCCAGCGCCAATGCGGCCCCGATCAGTAACAGTCGCTTCATGCTATCCTCCCTCTTTCATCGGCCCCACGCTCGTCACCCAGTAAGGCCGGGCGACCGCGTTGAGGTCCGTTCGGTTGACTCCACGCAGTGCTATCGAATGGTCGTCCGCGCCGGCGACCCTCCCATATTGCTGAAACGCCTGAAGGTGAAACCGCTCAGGCGCGAACGGCAATTCGATCTGGATGTTGACCCGTGGCGAGGTGCCGGCGAGCTCCGGAGAGATCTTGCCGGGCGCGGCGATCGTCAGCCAGAGCTGAAACAGAATCCACGCCGCGATCACGCCGAACACGAAGCGGGCCTTGTTCGATCGCATGATCTCGGTCGTCATGCTCATGCGGAGCGCACCATCTGCAGTACGTGGGCCGACAGCCGCTTGAACTCGTTGTCCTCGATCAGGTCGTCCCACACCCGCGGCCGCGGCAGTGCGACGTCGATCTGGTCGAGCACGCGTCCCTTCGACAGCACCACGACGCGGTTGGCGAGGAACACGGCTTCGGCGACGTCATGCGTGATGAAGATGACGGTCGGCCGCCGCTCCTGCCAGATCTTGGTCAGCTCTTCCTGCAGGGTCATGCGGGTTTGCGCGTCGACGCTGGCGAACGGCTCGTCCATCAGCAGCACGTCGGGATGGTTGGCCAGCGCGCGCACCACGCCGACGCGCTGCTGCATGCCGCCGGACAGTTCGTTCGGATAGCGGTTGGCGGCGTGCGACAGCCCGGCCAGCGCCAGATATTCATGTGCGATCTTGTCGCGTTCGGCCTTCGGTACGCCGCGCATCTTCGGCCCGAAGCCGACATTGTCGAGCACGGTCTTCCACGGAAATAGCGCGAACGACTGGAACACGACGCCGCGCTCCGGCCCGGGTCCGTCGATCGCCTTGCCGTTCAGCAGGATCTCGCCGCCCGAATAGGGGATGAAGCCGGCGACCATGTTGAGGATCGTGGTCTTGCCGCAGCCGGACGGCCCGACGACGGAGACGAACTCTCCCTGCTCGACCTCGAGCGAGACGTCGTGCACCGCGGTGACGTGCGAGCCGGCATAGGGATCGAAATAGGTTTTCTGCAGCTTGCGCAGTTCGAGGGTTTTCATGTCTTTGTCACCAATCCCCAGCGTTGGCCCGTGGCGCGCTCGATGGGCGCGAGTATCCAGGCGTCGACGACGTACCAGAGCAATCCGAGAATGATCATGCCGAGCAGGATCTCGACCACCGAGCCGGCGCGGCGCGCGTCGAACATCAAAAAGCCGATGCCGCTGGTGCCGACGATCATCTCGACCGCGATCAGCGCGCGCCAGCCATAGCCGAGGCCGTTGCGCAGGCCGGTGATGATGTTGGGCAGCGCGCCGGGCAGGGTGACCTCCCACAACACGCGCGCCCTGGAGGCGCCGAGGCTGCGCGCCGCGCGCGCCAAGTCGCGCGGCACCGATTCGACGCCCAGCACGGTGTTGAGCACGACGGGAAACAGCACGGTGTAGACGATCACGAAGGTCATCGTGGTCAGCCCGAAGCCGAACCAGATCAGCAGGATCGGCAGCCAGGCGATGTCGCCGATCGCCTGGAAGAACAACAGGATCGGCCACGATACCCGGTGCGCCCATTTGCTGGTGCCGATCAGGATGCCGAGCGGCACGCCGAGCGCGACGCCGACTGCTGCGCCGGTGAACAGCCGCACCAGGCTGTCCTGCAGATAGTCCGGCAGGATGCCGCGATAGGTCAGGCTGAAGAACGACTTCACCACTTCCACCGGGCCGGGAAAGAACGCGCGCGGAAACATGCCGGACTCGGTCACGGCGACCCACAGCGCCACCACCGGGATGAACGGCACGATCGCCGCGAGCCCGGGCCAGCGTTGTGTCGCCCGCGTGTAGGCGCTCCAGCTTTTCAGAAGGACGTTCATGCGCGCCTCACCATGCCCCAGCGCTCGATGGTCGCGCGCTCCAGCGGCACCAGCAGCAGGCGGTCGATCAACAGCCAGATCGCGCCGATCACGATCATGCCCAGCACGATCACTTCGGTGCGGTAGAAGTCGCGCGCGACGAACAGCATGTAGCCGAGCCCGACATTGGTGGCGATCATCTCGGCCGCGATCAGCCCGCGCCAGGCGAAGCCGAGCCCGGTGCGGATTCCGGTGACGATGTTGGGCAGCGCGCCCGGCAGCAGCACCTGCGTCAGCATCGCCCAGCGCCCGGCGCCCAGCGAGGCGGCGGCATTGCGCAGCGTATGCGGAATGGTCGAGACCCCGAGCAGCGTGTTGTAGGCCACCACGAAGAACACGGCGTTGAAGATCACGAAGATGATCGCGCCGAAGCCGTAGCCGAACCACAGCGTCGCGATCGGGATCCAGGCGATGCCGGCGAGCACCGAGAAGAAGCGGAACAGCGGCGTCAGGAACGTTGACACCGCGGGGCTGACGCCCATCGCGATCCCGAGCGGCACCGCGGTGGCGATGCCGATAAGGGTGCCGAGCCCGACCCGAAGCAGGCTCGCACAGACATGCTGGATCAGGGTGCCGTCACGGATCGACTCGATCGCGGCTGCGCCGACCGATTTCACCGATGGAAACACTCGCGGATTGATGTCGAACAGCGGCACCGCGATCGCCCACAGCAGGACGAGCACCGCGAGCGGCGCGACGAACATCGCCGCGCCGGCGAGCGACGACAGACTACGCGTCAGCCATCTCGGTTGCGGACTGATACTGGATTTGACCAGCATCCGGTGGTCCTCCCTCGCGATCGCATGTTAGCGGTCGCACCTGGTTTCTATCGTCATCACGCAGCGACGGTGCGCGGCAGATCGCCACGCGTCGTCAAGTAATCGCGTAGCCTCCGTCGATCACCAGCACCGTGCCGGTGACGAACGACGCCACCGGCGAGCAGAGATACAGCACGCCGCCGAGCAGGTCGGCCGGCTGGCCCCAGCGCTTCAGCGGCGTGCGGTCGAGGATCGGCTGGCTGCGGTTGGCGTCGGCCTGCAGCGCTGCGGTCAGCGGCGTGGCGATCCAGCCCGGCGCGATGGCGTTGACGCGGATGCCGTCGTTCGCATAGGCGATGGCCAGCGATTTCGTCAGCTGCGCGATGCCGCCCTTGCTGGCGGAATAGCCCGGCACTAGGCCGCCGCCGAAGAACGACAGCATCGATGCCAGGTTGACGATCGCGCCGTGCGACTCCGCCAGCAGCGGCCGCGCCGCGCTGCAGACGCGCATCGTGCCGTTGAGATTGATGTCGATCACCGACTGGAATATTTCGGGATCGAGTTCGTCGCCGCGCCGGATCACCCCGGCGCAATTGACCACGACGTCGAGGCCGTCATGGCTTTCGACCAGCGCCTTGACCGCAACGCCGTCGCGGACGTCGAGCCGCACCGCCCTGGCCGATTTCAGCACCGGATCATTCGCCGCCGCGGCGACCTCGGCATCCGCAACGCCGGCGATCGTCACATGCGCGCCGGCCTCGATGAAGCCGCGCGCCAGCCCCGCGCCGATGCCCGACGTGCCGCCGGTCACCAGCACGCGCTTGCCGGCATACCACATCGACGCCCAGGCGCCGGACTGCGGATCGGCCGCGCTGTGTGCCAGCGTATCCATCAGCGGATGAACTGGTCGAGATAGTCGGCGCCGAGGCCGACCGAGGCATAATGCGCGCGGCACATGTCGATCTTGGTAAACACGTCCTCGTAGCCGATATGCTTGTTGGCCTCGTCGAGATAGACCATCGAGCCCTGGATGTTGAAGAAGGTGATCATCTCCGGCGTATCCTCCGGCACCACCAGCGTGTGGATCTCGCCCGGCGGCTCGAACACGTAGGAGCCCTCGGTCGCGACCCAGTCGTGCTCGCGATAGAACCATTTGCCCCGGATGACGTAGCCGTGCACCGGGTTCGGATGCAGGTGCCGCGACAGCACGCCGGCGCGGCGCACCCGCAGCAGGTTGCACCACTGGCCCTGCCTCGTGTTCAGCATCAGCGGCCGAAACCAGACATCGGCTGCCTGCGGCACCCAGACCCGCTCGTCGTCCGGCATCGCCACCACGGCGATCTCCGGCGACGCCAGCACATGGGTCGAACCCTTCATGTCACGATACATGGCGCTTCCTCTTGGCTTTGGCCGCGGGCTTGCGCGCGCCATTGGCGCCGCGCTTGGCCAGCTTGATCTGCGTATAGCCCAGCACCTGCTCCATCGCGGCGCGCGCCTTCTTGGCGTTGCCCTCGTCGATCGCCCGCGCCGCCACCGCATGGTTCGGCAGGTTGTCCTCGAACCAGCCGGTGGAGCCGACCGCGACCAGAAACACCGTGCTGAGAATGGTGTCGATCGCGCCGCGAAAGCCCTGCAGCACAGGGTTATGCGTCGCGTCGAGAATCGCGAGATGGAAAGCCTTGTCGGCGGCGGTCGCGCTGTCCTTGTCGTGCGACATTTCCATGGCCGCGAGCGCGGCGTTGATGCGCTGACGGTCGTCCTTGGTCGCGCGCTCGGCGGCGAGGGCCGCGGCGGCGGGTTCGATGATCGACCGCACCTCCTGGATCGCCAGCAGCAATTCGCGGTCCGGTTCGCCGGTGCCGGCCAGCCAGGTCAGCACGTCGCGGTCGAGCAGGCTCCAGTCGCGGCGCGGCAGCACATGCGTGCCGTGGCGCGGGCGGACGCTGACGAGGCCTTTCGCCGCCAGCGTCTTGATGGCTTCGCGCACGACGCCGCGGCCGACGCCGAAGCGGATTTCGAGATCGTGCTCGGGCGGCAGCGCTTCGCCGACGGCGATCAGATCCTGCGCGATCTCGCGGCCGAGCGTCGTCAGCACCGCGTGAATGCGGCCTGGCTTGCTCCCCTTGTCGGCGGATTTTGCGCGTGTCGTCGCCAACGCATCTCGCTCCCGATGCCGGCTCTTCTGAGGTCGGCTGGTGGCAGCCTTACACGCGATCGATTGCCCGCGCAATCATCCGATGTTAAAGATCGGATGAATGAAACGATGCTGCGATGCGATAGCTCGTCGCGCGGTCATCACAACAACGGGGCGGAAATGGCGACGATCGGTTATCTCACGACGGTGACGTTCGACTTCGGTGCGATCGGCACGCTGCGCAAGGAGCTCGATGCGCTCGGCATCGCCCGCCCGCTGCTGGTCACCGACGCCGGCGTGCAGAAAGCCGGCATCGCCGATCGCGTCTTGCAGCAGTGCGACGGGCTTACCGTCGCTATGTACGCCGGCACGCCGCCGAATCCGACCGAGGAAGCGGTGCGCGAGGGCGTCGAGGCCTACCGCGCCGGCAATTGCGACGGCGTCATCGCGCTCGGCGGCGGATCGCCGATCGATCTGGCGAAGGGCGTGGCGCTCGCCGCGACGCATGAGGGCGCGCTCGAAGACTACGCGGCCATCCGCGGCGGCGTCGCCAGGATCGGCGCGTCGGTCGCGCCGGTGATTGCGATCCCGACCACGGCGGGCACCGGCAGCGAGGTCGGCCGCGGCGCGCTGCTCAATCTCACCAACGGCTCGAAGCTGGCGCTGATCAGCCCCTACCTCATCCCGAAGCGCGCGATCTGCGATCCCGAACTGACGCTTGGCCTGCCGCCGGTGCTGACCGCCGCGACCGGCATCGACGCGCTGACGCATTGCATCGAGACGTTCCTGTCGCCGCTGGTCAATCCGCCGGCCGAGGCGATCGCGCTGGACGGCGCCGACCGCGCCTGGCGCTTCATCGCCCGCGCCACCAGCGACGGCAGCGACCGCGAGGCGCGCTGGGAGATGATGATGGCGGCGCTGGAAGGCGGCATGACGTTCCAGAAGGGGCTCGGCGCGGTGCATTCGCTGTCGCACGCCGCCGGCGCGATCCGCGACCCCAGCCTGCATCACGGCATGTTGAACGGCGTGTTCCTGCCCCACATCCTGCGTTTCAATGCCGGTTCGGTGGGCGACAAATACGCCCGGCTTCGCAAACTGTTCGCTCTGCCGGCCGATGCGGACCTGGCGGCCGCCGTGGCGGACTTGATCAAAAGCCTCGGTCTGCCGCTGACCTTGAGCCCAATGGGCTTCAGGGAGGAGCATATCGCCCCGACGGTCACCCGCGCGCTGGCCGATCACTCCAACGGCACGACGCCGCGGCGCGCCACGGCAGAGGAGTTCGAGTGGTTGCTGCGCGCCGCGCTGTGAGGCGCTGCGGCGGGTTGGCGCAAGCAGGGGAACGGGATGCGCCCCGGCTGGTTGGGTCGTCGTGAACCTGCTGCACCGCAACGCACGGTTTCCCAAGCGTCACAACGAGTTGCGATCCACTTGCGCGCGGTTCGGGCCGGTCTTAATCTCAGGGCGCGGCGTTTGAACCGAGCAACCTTTACGGAGGACATTATGGCCTGGAAGACCCCGAAGATTGTCGAAGTGTCGGTCGGCATGGAAATCAACATGTACGCCTGCGCGGCTCGCAAGTAAGCAAGCGCGCCAAGCCCGATGGCTTTGCGACTGGGGACGCTGGTCGGATTGCGCGAGAAGCGGAATCTGCAGAACGGCCCAGTTGCAGGCGATCGGGCTTTTACTTTTCCCGGGAGACGAGTTGATGTTGCGCGTCGTCATTCTGGGAGCGGCAGCCGGCGGCGGCGTGCCGCAGTGGAATTGCGGCTGCGAGGTGTGCCGCGCCGCGCGCAGCGACCCGGCGATCCGGCGCACGCAGGCGTCGGTGGCGGTCAGTGTCGATGACCGGCACTGGTTTCTGATCAACGCTTCGCCGGATCTTCGGCAGCAGATCACCGACACACCTCAGCTTCATCCTGAACCGAACGCCAAGCGCCACAGCCCGATCGCCGGCGTCATCCTCACCAATGGCGAGGTCGACGCGGTCGCGGGTTTGCTGTCGATGCGCGAAGGCTCGCCCTTCACCATCTACGCGCACCCCCGCGTGCTGGCGATCCTGAAATCCAACAGCATCTTCGACGTGTTGGGCGCGCAGGTGCAGCGCCGGCCGATCGCGATCGATCAGGCTTTCGAGCCAACGCTGCCGGACGGTTCGCCCTCCGGCATCGAGGTTCTGCCGTTCGCGGTCGCCGGCAAGGCAGCGTGGTACCTCGAAGGCAAGGCGCATCCCGGCGGCGACGACGGTGACGGCGATACGTTGGGATTGTGCATCACCGACAAGGCCACCGGACACAGCATGTATTTTGTTGCGGCCTGCGCCGGGGCGACCGATGATCTGACGACGCGGCTGCGCGGCGCGCCGCTGGTGCTGTTCGACGGCACCGTGTGGCGCGACGACGAACTGATCGTGGCGGGGCTCGGACACAAGACGGGTGCGGCGATGGGCCATCTCTCGGTCGACGGCGACAATGGCGCGATCGCGGCCCTGGCCGGCCTCGGCATCGCGCGAAAAGTGTTCCTGCACATCAACAATTCCAACCCCATGCTGCTGCCGGATTCGCCGCAGCGCGCCGCGGCTGTACAGGCCGGCTGGCAGATTCCGGCCGACGGAACGGAGCTCGTGCTGTGAACGCGATGACCGCCTTTTCTCTGGCCGGCAGCGCGCCGCTCGACAACGCCGAGCAGCTCGAAGCCGCGCTGCGCCAGATCGGTGCCACGCGCTATCACAACCTGCATCCGTTTCATCGCCTGCTGCATGGCGGGCTGCTGAACAAGGGGCAGGTGCAGGCCTGGGCGCTGAACCGCTACTACTACCAGAGCTCGATTCCCATCAAGGACGCGGTGGTGATCTCGCGCTTCCGCGACCGCGACACGCGCCGCGAATGGCTGCATCGCCTTGCCGACCATGACGGCGAGGCCGGGCAGGAGGGCGGCATCGAGCGCTGGCTCAAGCTCACCGAGGGGCTCGGCCTCGACAGCGCCTATGTCGAATCCGCCGAAGGCATCCTGCCGGCGACGCGCTTTGCGGTCGACGCCTATGTGCATTTCGTCCGCGACCGCACGCCGCTGGAGGCCATCGCCTCGTCGCTGACAGAGCTGTTCGCGCCGAACCTGCATGAAGAGCGCATCGCCGGCATGCTGCAGCATTACGACTTCGTCAATCCCGACATCATGAGCTACTTCAAGCGCCGGCTGGAGCAGGCGCCGCGCGATGCCAATTTCGCGCTGGACTATGTCCGCCGCCACGCCACGACGCCGGCGCAGCGCGAGGCTGTCTGCAACGCGCTGATCTTCAAGACCAACGTGCTGTGGGTGCAGCTCGACGCGCTGCACCACGCCTATGTCGGCGGCTTCATTCCGCCGGGCGCCTTCGTGCCGGTACCGGACGGGGAGCGATGACCACCAAGCAGCGCCATATCGCCGTCAGCGAGACCACCCGCCCGATGCTGGCGCGGCACGCCAAGCTGCGCTTCGACGAGACGCGGAATCTCTGGGTGATCCTGGCGCCGGAGCGCGTGTTGATGCCGGACGAGATCTCGGTCGAGATCCTGCAGCTCTGCGACGGCGCCCGCGACGTCGCGGCGATGATCGACGCGCTGGCGGCGAAGTACGTCGCGCCGCGCGAGGCGATCGGCGCCGACGTGATCGCGCTGCTGCAGGATCTGTCCGACAAGGGATTTTTGACCGAACCGCGCGCGGGGGCGGCATGAGCACGGTCACGGACACCGGCGCTGTGAAAGCGGAGCCGCAGCCGTCGGTCGCGCAGACCTATGGCATTCCATTGGCGGTGCTGGCCGAGCTGACGCATCGCTGTCCGTTGCAATGCCCGTATTGCTCCAACCCGCTGGAGCTGGAGCGCGGCAGCCAGGAACTCTCCACCGACGAATGGAAAAAGGTGCTGAGCGAACTCGCCGCGATCGGCGTGCTGCAGATCCATTTTTCCGGCGGCGAACCCACCGCGCGCAAGGATCTGGTGGAGCTGGTGCGCCATGCCAGCGCGGTCGGGCTGTATTCGAATCTGATCACCTCGGCCGTGCTGCTGAGCCGCGAGCGGCTGGCCGAGCTGGCAGATGCCGGGCTCAGCCACGTGCAGATCAGTTTTCAGGGCGACGAGGCCGGCCCGGCCGATCGCGTCGCCGGCTTTAAGAACGCGCACGAGAAGAAGCTCGACGTGGCGCGCTGGACCCGCGAGCTCGACATGCCGCTGACGGTGAATGCGGTGGTGCATCGCCAGAATCTCGACCGGCTGCCCGGCATCATCGAGATGGCGGTGGCGCTCGACGCCGACCGGCTCGAGGTCGCCAATGTGCAGTATTACGGTTGGGCGCTGAAGAACCGCGCCGCGCTGATGCCGACCCTGGCGCAGATCGAGGAGAGCAGCCGCATCGTCGAGGAGGCCGCCGCGCGGCTGAAAGGCGTGCTGACCATCGACTATGTGGTGCCGGACTATTACGCGCTGCGGCCGAAGAACTGCATGGGCGGCTGGGGCCGGGCGTTCTTCAACATCTCGCCGACCGGCAAGATCCTGCCCTGCCATGCCGCCGAGACCATCACCGGGCTGCGCTTCGACTCGGTGCGCGATCATTCGATCGCCTGGATCTGGCAGAATTCCGAGGCCTTCAACCGCTATCGCGGCACCGGCTGGATGCCGGAGCCGTGCCAGAGCTGCGCCTTCAAGGAAATCGACTTCGGCGGCTGCCGCTGCCAGGCCTTTGCCCTGACCGGCGACGCCGCCAACACCGACCCGGCCTGCACGCTGTCGCCGCTGCACGAGCAGATCTTCAAGCTCGCCGAAACCGAAGCCGCCGCCGGCACCGACCGCTTCATCTACCGCAATTTCGCCGGCGGCACGCCGGAGGCGGTGGAGTAGTTCGTCGGCTGTTCGATACCGAAGCGGCGGCGCTGTTCCTAAGCGGCGTAGCTGCTGTTGGATACCGCAGCGGCGCGTCATCGGCAGCGCGCCCCCTCTCCCCGCCGGGGAGAGGGCCGGGGTGAGGGGGCTCCGGCCTCTCGATAGTCTCCCCCCCCTCACCCGACTGTCTTCGCTGCGCGAAGTCAGTCGACCTCTCCCCGATGGGAGAGGTGAAGAGCGCACTACGTAACGCGGGCTTCACAAGCGCTGTGGGACAGTGCGCTGGGTGGCGTTCCTCACAAATGCGCCAGGTAGTGCGCCAGAGCCTTGATTTCGTCCTCGCTCAGCACGAAGGCGACGTCGGCCATTGCCGCCATGCCGCCGCCGGCGCGGACGCCGGATTTGTAGTCCATCAGCGCTTTCACCAGATAGTCCTCGCGCTGTCCGGCGACCCGTGCGGCGGCCTTGGCGCCGGCGTAAGTGTCGAGATGGCAGGAGGCGCAGCGGTGGTTGGCGGCTGCCTGCTGGCCTGCCTTCGACAATTCGGGGTTCGGGTCGGGCGTCTTGCCGGGCATCGGCGGCAATGATGCAAAATAGGCGCCGAGGTTGCGGATGTCCTCGTTGGTCAGCGTCTCGACGATCGGCTGCATCTGCTCGTTCTTGCGGGTGCCGGCACGGAAGAACACCAGTTGCCACTGGATGTACTGGTCGAGCTGCCCCGCCAGCGACGGCATGCCCTCGATCTGCGCCACGCCGCCCTCGCCATGACAGGCGACGCAGAGCTCGGCCTTTTCCTTGCCGGCGCCGAGGTCGGCCGCGTGCAGCGAAGGCGATGCGGAAGCGAAGGTTAGCACGAAAAGCAAACGCACAATTCCGGCGGGGCGACGAGTCATAGGCTTCCGTTTTCTTGCTGAATGAAATCAGGTCGTCATTCCGGGGCGTAAGCCGAAGGCGCACGAACCCGGAATCTCGCAGCCATGCACGACCTGCGAGATTCCGGGTTCATATCGCCGCTGTGCGGCTCATGCCCCGGAATGACGGAGCCGCAGTCTTGTCATTCCGGGATGCGTTGGCCGGCTAGTCGGCCGAGCGCAGGCCCGGAATCCATACGCCGCAGTGGCGCGTCGTGGCACTGGGGTGCGCGGCCTCGTAAGCCAGGGGACATAGTTTCCGGGCTCGCGCGTAGCTGGCGCTGCTTGCGCCCCGGACTGAAGCCTGACGAAAACATGAAGCGGCGGGCAAGTCGAAGTCGAGGCGGCGATCCATCACCGCCGCCCCGTCTCGAGCATCGCCCGCGCTCACTTCGCGTAGCTGATGCGGTAGATCGCGCCGGCCCAGTCGTCGGCGATCAAGAGCGAGCCGTCCTTGGCGATCACCACGTCGGCGGGGCGGCCGAGATAGCCCTGGTCGCCCTCGAGCCAGCCGGAGGCGAAGATCTCCTGCTTGGCGTTCTTGCCGTCCGGATCGGCGATCACCCGCTTGATCCGCGCGCCCTGGTACTTGTGCCGGTTCCAGGAGCCGTGCTCGGCGATGAAGATGTTGTTCTTGTACTCGGCGGGGAACTGGTCGCCGGTGTAGAACTTCATGCCGAGCGGAGCCACATGCGCGCCGAGGTTCAGCACCGGCGGCGTGAACTCCGAGCACTGGTGCCCCATCGCGAATTTCGGATCCGGCATGTCGCCCTGGTGGCAATAGGGATAGCCGAAATGCTCGCCGAGCTTCGAGATCATGTTGAGCTTGTCGCTCGGCATGTCGTCGGAGATCCAGTCGCGGGCGTTCTCGGTGAACCAGTATTTGCCGGTGCGCGGATCGACGTCGCCGCCGACCGAGTTGCGGACCCCGAGCGCCACCAGCTCGGCGTTGCCGGTCTTCGGATCGATGCGGCGGATCTGCGACAGCGAGGTCGGCGGCAGGCCGATGTTGAAGGGCGGGCCGAACGGCACGTAGAACCAGCCGTCCTTGTCCGGCGCCAGATACTTCCAGCCGTGGGCGACGTAGGACGGCATGTCGTCATACACCACCTTGCCCTCGCCGAGCTTGTCGAGATTGGCCTCGGCGTTGTCGTAGCGGTACAGCTTGTCGATATCGATGACGTAGAGCGCGCCGTCCTGGAACGCGATGCCGGTCGGCATCTTCAGGCCCTTGAGGACGGTCTTGACCTCGCGCTTGCCGTCCTTCTCGGTGATGGCATAGACGGTGCCGACGCCGAACGAGCCGACGAACAGCGTGCCCTTGTCGCCCCACGCCATCTGCCGCGCCGACAGCACGCCGGGCGCATAGACCTCGATCTTGAAGCCCGCCGGCAGCTTGATCTTCTTCATCATCGCCGCGAGTTCGGCTTCCGACGCGCCGGTCGGCGGCCCGTTCGGCGGCGCCTGTCCCTTCTGCGCTTCGGTCTCGTCGCCGAGGAACCAGTCGGGCGGCGGGTTGGTCCAGAATTCCTTGGTGTCGGATTTGTAGCTCTTGAGCTTGGTCTGTGCGCCGACCTGATTGATCCCCGCGATGGCGAGAATGGCGGCGCACGCAACAACAGATCGATAGAACACCGATTTCATTGCGCCCTCCCTTGGCAGCCGTGGCTGCATGGCTCGTCGAGTGTCCGCGATGCGGACCTCTGCCTGTCTCTGTGGACAGACTGTCGCAGGCTAGCACAAGTTTTTCGGCTGGGAAGCGGCATCGCAATGATTTGCCGTCCGACAAATCAAATCGAATTGAAGGCAAAGCGAGCTAACAGATCGCGCCGCGCCAACCTCCGTCATTCCGGGGCATGCGCCGCGCCAGCGGCGCAATGAACCCGGAATCCCGAAGTCGAACTCCGTGCGCTCAATCTCTGGATTCCGGGTTCGCTCACGGCTGACGCCGTTCGCGCCCCGGAATGACGAGGCAAGTGTCTCAAGTGCTGCCGTCGGTACGGTCCCGGCTTTGCGAAGCAGCACTGCGTGCTGCATCGCGTCCGGGACTCAGCGATGCGTGAAGGCGCATTACACCCAGAACGGCTTTGCGCGGGACAGCTTGCGGCCGTCTTCGGCGCTGGTCACGACCAGCCGCCGGACGCGGGCCGAGCGATGCGGCTTCGGCATCGCGGGCGCCGTGCTACCATTGGCACGCGACCTCGGCGCTAGCCTGATGATCAGCTTGCCTTGCACCGCGGCATCGTTGAGCGCGCCGAGATCGTCGAGCAGCCGCTTCAGCCGCTTGCGGAAGGCCTTGAGCCGCTTGCGCTCCTTGTCGCCAGTGAACAGGCCTTCGAAAAATCCGATGGCGTAGAACAGCTTCTTCATCGCGATGCGCAGCCGGTGACGCTTCTCGACGGTCAGACGGTTGAGTTTCTTCGCGCGCCGCATCACCTTGTGGCTTCGCTCGGCGAGAATGATTTCGGCGAAGTCGCGGCCCTTGCGCAGCTCCGGCGGCTTATCCCGCGCGCGCCAGTCGCCCTCATCGATCCAGCGGCGAATGGCGCGCAGCAATTTGCCGAAGCGCGGCGAGGCGACCGCCTTGCGCGCCGTCTCGAATGCCGCCTTGCGCTTCTGCGTCAGGGTCCGCAGCAGGTCGGCGCGGTGCGCGTCGCCGGCTGAGCGCCCCCGCTTGAGCCTCGCCAGCATGACGTCGAGGTCGCGGGCAGCGGCGAGCCGGCCGGTGAGCCAGCGCAGTTCGACCTTGAGCCGCTCGGTCTCGTCGCCGGCGACGAGGCCGGCGAAGATCGCGATCGCGGCGCGCAGCCGGCGCAGCGCGATCCGCATCTGGTGCACGCCCTTCGGGTCGAGGTCGCTAACCGGCTTCGCCTGCGAGTCGATCCGCTGCAGCAGGGCGAGCGCCACGGCGCGGAAGACGTCCGCGGTGTCCGCCTCCGCATCATACACGATGCTGCCGTCATCAACGCGCCGCTTTCGTTCGCCCTTGTCGCCCATCGCACTCCAACCCGGCCGCGTCGCAGGGCTGACTGATAAGCAGCTTCCGCGCGGCGAACAATGTCATAAATCTGTCGGCGACGAAGTGGGACGTTCTGCCGCGATGCAGCGCGATGCTCTGATTTGAATCAATCGCCGCCGCCACGGCGCAAGTAATTTTGTCTTCCGTTGCGCGTCGATCCCGGTCAAAATTGCGGAAGGTCGGCAGCGCCGGTGTGGGTCCGGTTGAAACGTCCGACCAGCAACAGGGGAGGACGTATCATGCGGACGACGCCGATCATTTGCGTGGCCCTCGCGATGGCCGCGACACTGGGGACAGCACAGGCGCAGGACTGGACCAAATCGAAATGGGGACCGAACGACGAGATCGGCGCGGCCAACTACCTGACGCCGGAACGCGCGGTGAAGGCCGCGCAGCTGGTCAAGACCGGCAAGACCTATCCGCTCGGCATCGCGGTCGGCGACAAGACCCCGGCCTATCCGCCGCGCGCCTTCAAGATCACCGTGGTGCAGCCGGGGCAGGCCGGCATTCCCGGCCTCGGACCGTCGAAGACCACCTACAATGACGACATCGTCGAGGGCTGGGTCGGCGTCGGCAGCCAGCTCGACGGGCTCGGCCATATCGGCGTCGAGCACGTCTACTACAACGGCAACAAGCTCTTGGATTTCGCCGACCCCACCGGGCTGAAGAAGCTCGGCATCGAGAAGGTGCCGCCGATGGTGACGCGCGGTGTGCTGCTCGACATGGCGGCGCATTACGGCACCGACGTCGTCAAGGAAGGCACCGCCTTCAACGTCAAGGAGATCGAGGAGGTCGCCAAGAAGCAGGGCGTCGAGATCCGCGAGGGTGACGTGGTGCTGTTCCACACCGGCTGGCTCAGCCTGATCGGCAAGGACGACAAGCGGTTCGGCGCCGGCGAGCCGGGGCTCGGGGTCGAGGGCGCAAAGTACCTCACCGGCAAGGGCGTGGTCGCGGTCGGCGCCGACACCTGGGGCGTCGAGGCGGTGCCGTTCGAATCCAAGAACGTGTTCGAGGTGCACCAGATCCTGCTGGCGATGAACGGCACCTACATCCTGGAGAACATGGACACCGCCGAACTGGCCAGGGACAAGGCCTACGAGTTCATGTTCGTGCTCGGCCAGCCCCGCTTCAAGGGCGCGGTGCAGAGCATGATCAACCCGGTGGCGATCCGCTAAACGCGCATCACGGCCGGCCGCGCTACACCGCGTGGCCGACCAGCCGGCCGATGGCGGCGGTGGCGCCCATCGCCACGGCGCCCCAGAACGTCACCCGCAGCATCGGCCGGACGATGCCGGCGCCGCCGGTCCGCGCCCCGAGCGCGCCGAGACCGGCGAGCGCCAGCAACGAGCCGCCCGACACCAGCCAGGCGGTCTGCGCGATCGGCGCAAAGGCCGCGATCAGCACCGGCAGCGCGGCGCCCACCGCGAAAGTCAGGGCCGAGGTCAGCGCCGCCTGGACCGGACGCGCGCTGCTGTGGGCCGACAGCCCCAGCTCGTCGCGCGCATGGGCTGCAAAGGCATCCTTGGCGGTGAGCTGCTCGGCGACCTGGCGCGCCAGTCCGGGTGCGATTCCGCGCGCGACATAGATCTGCGTCAGTTCGTCCTGTTCGCCGGCCGGATCGTCGGCGAGTTCGCGTCGCTCCTTGGCCAGGTCGGCGGCTTCGGTGTCCGACTGCGAACTCACCGAGACGTACTCGCCGGCGGCCATCGAGGTCGCGCCGGCGACCAGCCCGGCGACGCCGGCCACCAGCACCTCCGCCGACGCATGCGATGCCGCGGCGACGCCCACCACCAGGCTGGCGGTCGAGATGATGCCGTCATTGGCGCCGAGCACGGCCGCGCGCAGCCAGCCGATGCGCTCGATGAAATGGGTCTCGCGATGGATTCGGGCCATGACGACTCTTTCGCTGTCCGGATCGGGCATCAGCACCAAAGAGCACGACGGCGACACCGACAATTGAGCCGGATCAAGCGCGACCCGCCGGCTGATAACTGGTATCGTGGCGCCACCCTTCGCTGCGAGGACCAGCCGCAATGACGATATCCCGCCGACGCCTCGTGGCGGCCGCCGCCGTCCTGCCCTTCGTCCCGCTGGCGCGGGCGAAGGCGCATGAAGGGCACGACGACGACAAACTGCTGTCGCCGGACATCGTGCTGCGGGATCCGGAAATTCCGGCGGCCGGCAATCCGGACGGCGACATCACCATCGTCGAGTTCTTCGACTATCGCTGCCCGTACTGCAAGAAGGTCCACGCCGACCTGCTGCAGGTGGCGCGCGAGGACGGCAAGGTGCGGCTGGTGTTCAAGGACTGGCCGATCTTTCGCGGCGTGTCGGTGGACGCGGCGCGGATCGCGCTGGCGGCGAAATACCAGGGCAAGTTTCTGGAGGCCCACACCGCGCTGATCACCGCGACCGGCAATCTCACCGAGGGCAATATCGCCCCGATGCTTGCCAGGGCCGGCATCGATGCCGATCGCGCGGCGCGCGACCTCGCCGCCAACCGCGCGGCGATCGACGCCACCTTGGCGCGCAACGACGCGCAGGCCAAGGCGCTCGAGTTCAACGCGGTGCCGTCCTTCATCATCGGCAAGTTCCGCGTGCCCGGCGTGCTCGACGTCGCCACCTTCAAGCTGGCAATCCGCGACGCCCGCGCTGCCGCGGCGAAGCAGCCGAAGTAACGGCTGCGGGCGTCTGGAGATTCATCAATGTGCATGGTCATTCCGGGGCGGGCGCAGCGCAGCTGCGCGCGAACCCGGAATCTCGCGCCGAACGCAATCGCCTGCCGTGTGGCGAGAATCCGGGTTCGTTTCGGCCTGCGGCCTCACGCCCCGGAATGACGAAGGAGGTTTTGCGCGCGACGGAACGACGAAGGAGACGAACCGCCGCTCTGCCCAGAGACCCGTCATTCCAGGGCATGAGCGGCGAAGCCGCGTATGAGCCAGTCTCTAGACAAATACAATCACAGAACCGCCGGAACTAAGTGTCGGCATTGTGGTTGTCCTTGCGAAGAAACACTGGATCACCCGCTGTGCACAACATGGCGCCGGACGCGGATAGCCAAAGGTGACCGGTCTTCAACGAGCAGATCATTCGGGGCAACCTGGAATGACCTGCTCGTTTTCGTTTTGGGCTGTGCTGGCTGCCCGGCAGTCGCTCGACTTCAGATCCCCAGCAGCTTCCGCGCGTTGGCCTTCAGCACCTTGGGCCGCACCTCGTCGCGGATCTCCAGCTTGGCGAAATCCGACAGCCAGCGGTCCGGCGTGATCACCGGCCAGTCCGAGCCGAACAGCATCTTGTCCTGCAGCATGGTGTTGATGTAGCGCACCAGGATCGGCGGGAAGTATTTCGGCGACCAGCCCGACAGATCGATATAGACGTTCGGCTTGTGCGTCGCGACGCTCAGCGCCTCTTCCTGCCAGGGGAAGGAGGGATGCGCGAGGATGATCTTCATGTCGGGGAAGTCGACCGCGACGTCGTCGACATACATCGGGTTGGAGTATTTCAGCCGCATCCCGTTGCCGCCCGGCATGCCGGAGCCGACGCCGGTCTGCCCGGTGTGGAACAGCGCGATCGCGCCGCCTTCCTGGATCGCCTCGTAGAGCGGATAGGCCAGCCGGTCGTTCGGGTAAAACCCCTGCATGGTCGGGTGGAACTTGAACCCCTTGATGCCGTAATCGGCGATCAGCCGCCGCGCCTCGCGCACGCCGAGCTTGCCCTTGTGCGGATCGATCGACGCGAACGGGATCAGCACGTCGGAATTGGCCCGCGTGACCTCGATCATCTCGTCATTGTTGTAGCGGCGAAACCCGGTCTCGCGTTCGGCATCGACCGGAAAGATCACCGCGATGATCTTCTTGGCGCGATAATAGGCCGCGGTCTCCGGCACCGTCGGCGGATGCTTGTTCGGCGACTTGAAGTACTCGGCCATCTTGGCCTGGAAATCGTCATAGCCGTCGTCGCCGTGGCAGCCGCAGGGCTCCTCGGCATGGGTGTGGATATCGATCGCGACGGCCTCGTCAGGATCAAGCAGCGTCATGGGCGTGTCCTCGATGATCGCGACCTCGCGACCTTGATCGCTGCCTTAACAAAAACGCCCGATCAATAAAAGGCCGCGGCCGGCCGCGTCACGGCTGTCCGGTGCGCGAGGTCTGCGCGCGGATGTCCTGCGCGGTCCGCTGCAGCGCCAGCAGAAATTTGGCGCGGGCGCCGGCCTCGTCGATGGTGCCCGAGATGGTGTTGACGCTGATCGCCGCCACCACCGCGCCGCTCTGGTCGCGCACCGGCACCGCGATGCCGCAGATCGCCGGATCGAGTTCGCCGTCGATCCACGCATAGCCCTGCGCCTGCACGCGATCCAGCGCCTGTCCGATCAGCACCGGGTCGGTGAGGGTGCGCGGCGTCACCGGCGTGAACTCGGTGTCCGCGAGATATCGCGCCCGCCGCTCCGCCGGCAGGGCGGCCAGCAGCACGCGGCCCAGCGACACCAGATGCGCGGGCAGGCGGCTGCCGATGCCGAGATTGGCCGACAGAATGCGCCGCGCCGGCAGCCGCAGCGCGTAGACGATCTCGGCCTCGTCGAGCACCGCCAGCGCGCAGGATTCGCCGATCTCGTTGCGCAGGTCTTCCAGCGCGCGCTGCGCGTAGCCCCAATAGGGCAGCGCGTTGAGATACGACATGCCGAGGCCGAGCGCGCGCGGACGCAGCGTGAAGTAACGACCGTCGGCCTCGCAATAGTTCAGCGCCACCAGCGTCGCCAGCACGCGCCGCGCGGTGGCGCGGCTGAGCCCGGCGATCGTCGCGGCCTCCGACAGCGTGTGGCGGCCCGGCGGACGGCCCAGCGCCTCGATGATCGAGAAGCCGCGCGCGATCGCCCGCACAAATCCGTCGCTCTCCTTCGCCATCGCCATCGTCCTTGTGACTTGCCAGACGGGATGGACGCCGCCATACTGTTCGCAAGATGATACAAATGTTCGCCAAGCGAACAGTACGACGGGAGGCTGCACGATGCAAGCACAAGCATTCGAGACCGATTTCTGGAAGGACGCCAATCTGCGCAAGGTCTGGGACGACATCGTCCCCGGCGAGCCGCGCAAGACGCTGCCCTATGTGCTGACGCGCGAAGCCATCGAACTGTATTGCCGCTCGGTCGGCGAAACCCATCCGCTGTATTTCGACGAGGCCTATGCGAAGACTACGCCCTATGGCGGGCTGATCGCGCCGCCCTCGATCCACATCCTGCTGATGTTCTCCTGCACGCCGGCGGACGACTGGATGCGCACGCCCGGCACTGTCAATGCCGGCCAGTCCTGGAGCTACAACAAGCCGGCGCGCCCCGGCGACACCATCACCCTGCAGGCCCGCGCGCTCGACAAGTTCATCAAGCGCGAGCGGCTGTTCGTGGTGCACGACAACGTGTTCTTCAACCAGCACGGCGACGTCATCTGTTCCGGCCGCGGCCAGACCATCCGTCCGATGTGAGCCAGTTAGCAGGGAATCCGACCATGACCACGCGTTTTGAAAATCTCACCGCCGGCGACAGCCTTCAGGGCCCGACCTTCGCCGTGTCGCGCGAATCGATCCGGCTGTTCTGCGACGGCTCGCTCGACTACAACCCGCTGCATCTCGACGACGACTACATGAAGACCGATTTCGGCAAGACCAATTTCGGCGGGATCATCATGCACGGCATGAACAATTTCGGACTGATCACCCGCATGATCACCGACTGGGCCTATCCGGCCGGCGCGATCCACCGGCGGCTCGAAACCCGCTGGCTCAAGCCGGTGAAGCCCGGCGACACCATCCAGCCGGTCGGCATCATCAAGTCCAAGCAGGTCACCGAGCGCTCGCGCTGGGTGCTGATCGACGTGCTGGTGAAGAACCAACACGACGAAAAGGTCGCGACCGGCGAGGCGATGGTGGAGTTTCCCGTATCCGGGCCTGTTGCTGCCTGAGCGAGGTCAGCCCATGACGATCGTGATTGCAGGCGCTGGCGTTGGCGGCTTGACCGCCGCGCTCAGCCTGCACGCGGCAGGCTACAAGGATGTCGTTGTGCTCGAGGCCGCTCGCGAAATTCGCGACGTCGGCGTCGGCATCAACCTTCCGCCCCATGCGGTGCGCGAACTGAGCGAATTGGGGCTCGACGACGAACTCGCGCGATCCGCGCTGCCGACCCGGGAGCTGGCCTATTACGATCCGAAAGGGCAACTGATCTGGGCCGAGCCCCGCGGGCTCGGGGCCGGATATCGCTGGCCGCAATACTCGATTCACCGCGGACAACTGCAGCGCATATTAGTCGCGGCCGTCAACGAGCGGCTCGGCGCCTCGGCGATCCGGACCGGACAGCGCGTAACCGGCATCGATCAGCAGGCAGCAGGCCAAGCCGTCGTCGACGTTGCCGATCAGGCGTCGGGTCGATCGCAGTCTTACACCGCCGATATCGTCGTGGCGGCTGATGGAATCCGGTCGGCGGTCAGGGACAGTCTGCGCGGCAGCGTCACGCCGCTCGCCTCGAACGGTTGGGTGATGTACCGCGGCACAACCCGCGCTGACCCTTTCCTCACCGGTGCCACGATGATTATTCTCGGCGACGAGACCCAGCGTGTCGTGGTGTATCCGATCGCGCCGGGCATCCTTAATTGGCTGCTGGTGCGTCCGCGCAGCGTCGCAGCCGGGCGGGAACTAGGTAACTGGAATGTCCGCGTTGCGCCGAGCGAGGTGGCATCCTTTGTCGAAGTCTACCGATTCGACTGGCTCGACATCCATCGGCTGATCGGCGCCGCTTCCGAGGCCTACGAATATCCGATGGCCGACATCGATCCGCTGCCGCGCTGGGTGTTCGGCCGCTGCGCGCTGTTGGGTGACGCGGCGCATGCGATGTACCCGTTCGGGTCCAACGGTGCCTCGCAGGCGATCCTCGACGCGCGCGTGCTCGCCAACAAATTGGCGACCATCGACGATGTCGACCAGGCACTGCAGGATTACGAAGCGCATCGGCGCCCACTGGCCAGCGGCGTGCAGCTGGCTAACCGGCGTCAGGCCGGCGACGTGATGGCCAGGGTGAGCGCGATGGCCCGGCGCGGTGCGGTTGGCGATGCCGCGGCCGAACTTCAGGACGCCGAGCGGAGCTATCGGCAACTCGCTGGTTTCGACGTCGATGAATTGAACAACCGCAAATCATGGACGGCCGTGCGGCGCGACGATGCGCGCGCGGATCAATCTCGGGTTTGACAGAAAAGGGTGCACGGATGACCTCATTGAGAGCTGCGCTGCGTCACGTGATTCTTGCCGCCGGTCTATTTGCGGCCACTGCTTCATTCGCTGCGGCGCAGGATACTTACCCTGTCAGGTCGATCAGATTGCTGGTCGGATTTGCTCCGGGCGGGGCCACCGACATCACCTTCCGCAAACTCGCAGAGCTTGCATCGAAGCAACTGGGCCAACCGATCGTCATCGAGAACAAGCCGGGGGCAGGCGCCACGCTCGCGCCATCGACCATGGCGAAGACCGACAGGCCCGACGGCTATACGGTCGCAGCGGCCACCGCGGGCTTGCTGCGCTATCCCTACATGCAGAAGGTCGACTGGGATCCGATCAAGGACTTCACCTGGATCGCGGGGCTCGGCGGCTACAGCTTTGCGCTCGCGGTGAATGCCGACTCGCCGCTCAAGAGCGTCGGCGACCTGATCGCCTATGCCAAGGACCATCCCGGCAAGGTGACGATCGCCACTGCCGGCGCCGGCACCACCATGCATCTGCTCGCGGAAGCGCTAGCCGGCATGGCAGGCGTCGAGATCACCCATGTCGGCTATCGCGGCAGCAGCGAAGCCGCCACTGCCGTGCTGGGCCAGCATACGATGGCCACCGTGGATGCGGTCGGCACCATCCTGCCTTATGCCGAATCCGGCAAGATGCGTGTGCTGCTTTCCTTCGACGCGCAGCCGTTGGCGTGGTTGCCCGGCGTGCCGACGGCAAAGAGCCTCGGCTATGATCTGGTGTATCCTGCGCCTTACGGGTTGGTCGGCCCGAAGGACATGCCGGCGCCGGTCGTCGACAAGCTTTACCAGGCGTTCAAAGCGGCAGCGGACAGCGACGAGTATCGCAATTTGCTTGCCACGCTCAAGCAGACCGCGTGGCACCGGTCGCCTGCCGATTACGCGCAATGGGCGCAAGACTTCTACGTGTCGGAGCGTTCCCTGGTGGAGCGCGCGAAGCTGCTTCGGCAGCCATAATCGCTTTCAAGGATGCGGAGTCATCCAAAGTCGAGGGAGAGAACATGAAACGGGTCTACGGGATGAAAATGCTTGCCGGTCTGCTGCTGATGGTGGCGGCGATGGCGGCCGCGCCAGCAGTCGCGCAGTCGTATCCCGCGAGCGCGATCAAGATCGTCGTGCCGTTCCCCGCGGGCGGCACCACCGATATTCTCGCGCGCATCGTGGCGCAGTCGCTTGGTAGCAAGCTCGGCGTCACTACGATCGTGGAGAACCGCGCCGGTGCATCCGGCACGATCGGCTCCGACATGGTGGCGAAGTCGCCGGCCGACGGCAGCGTGCTGCTGCTGACCGCGACCCATCACGTCATCAATCCGAGCCTCTACCGCAAGCTGCCCTACGACACCGCGAGCGATTTCTCGCCGGTTGCGGTGGTGGCGACTGCGCCCAACGCGCTGGTCGTGACCAAGGACTTCCCCGCCAGGACGGTGGCCGACCTGATCGCGCTGGCCAAGAAGGATCCCGGCAAGCTGTCGTTCGGTTCGGCAGGGATCGGCGGCGCCAACCATCTGTCCGGCGAGATGTTCAAGCAGATGGCCGGACTCGACATCGTGCACATCCCCTACAAGGGCGCCGCGCCGGCGATGAACGATCTGATCGGCGGGCACATTCCGATGATGTTCGACACTCTGCCGACCGTGATTCCCGCGGCGTCCGGCGGCGCCATCCGGGTGCTCGCGGTCACCAGCCTGCAACGCGCCGACTCGCTGCCCGACGTGCCCACGCTGGACGAGTCGGGCGTGAAGGGTTTCGAGGCCACCGCCTGGTTCGGCCTCTACATGCCGAAGGCGGATGGCAATCCGGCGTTCACACAGCTCGCCGCGGCGATGAAGGAGATTTTGGCCGATCCGGCGACGCGCGAGAAGTTCAAGACGCTCGGCGTCGCGCCCGGCAAGCTGGTCGGGCCCGACTTCAAGGCCTTCGTCGACGCCGAAATCACCAAGTGGAACGGCGTGGTCAAGGCCGCAAATGTGCCGCAGGAATGACGCCAGTTCGTCATGTCGCGGTTTTCGGCTGTAAACGCCTTCGGCCCAACGGTTTTCCGGGGCGGCCGGATTGACATCCGGACCCCCGGTGGCCTAGAAACCGCTCGTTCCGGGCGGCCAAGCCTCCAGCGGAATATTTTGCATTTTCGGCCTGTCGAACACGGCCTTCCAAAGAGCTCAGGATAGTCCCATGAAGGTCCGTAACTCGCTGAAATCGTTGCGCGCTCGCCACCGCAACAACCGCCTCGTGCGCCGCAAGGGCCGGGTCTATGTGATCAACAAGGTGCAGCGCCGCTTCAAGGCGCGCCAGGGCTGATCAAGCGCGCCGGCTTCTTGCCGCGCCTGCCATTTGTGTTCATCACGGCTGTTTGAGATCGCGCTGCTTGCGGCGCGATCGGCTGCGGCTACACTCCGTTGATGGCACCGAGAATCTCCGCGCATCCCCTGCGATCTGCTCTCGCGATCATGGCGTTCCTTGCGATCGCCCCCGGCCTTGCCGTTGCGCAGAGCCCCGGCGTGAAGCCGCCGGCGGCCGACAAGAAAATTCCCGAAGCCCCCGCCAAGCTGCCGAAGGTCGGCGCCGATCGCACCCGCGGACTCGATTTCCTGTTCGGCGCGCTCAAGGCTGCCCCCGACGAGGCCAGCGCCAAGCATGTCGAGGCGCGGATCTGGGCGCTGTGGACGCAGACCCCGAGCGACACCGCCGCGCTGCTGATGCTGCGCGCGAAGGCCGCGGCCGAAGCCAAGAATATGGACGTCGCCATCAAGCTGCTCGACGCGGTGGTGAAGCTGCGCCCCGATTACGTCGAGGCTTGGAACCGGCGTGCGACGCTGTACTACCTCCAGAACGACCTCAACCGCTCGCTCGCCGACCTGCAGCAGGTGTTGTCGCGCGAGCCGCGCCATTTCGGCGCGCTGGCCGGCCTCGGCATGATCATGAGCGATCTCGGCGACGAGAAGCGCGCACTCGACGCCTTCCGCAAGGCGCTGGCGATCAATCCGCACCTCGAAAAGGTGCCCGAACTGGTCAAGGGCCTGACCGAGAAGGTCGAGGGCCGCGACATCTGACGGCGTCTGAGGAAACCAATCCGGCCGTCAGCCGTAGCTCCGACGTGCCTCATCTCCGCCGGATCCTTTTCATGATATTCGCGATTGTCGCGGCCACGCTGGTTGTTCTGGCGCTGGTCACGCAGGCCGGTGTGCTGGTGCTGCAGCGGGCCTATCCGCCCACCGGCGCGATGATCGACGTGGCGGGCGGCCGGCTGCACGTGGTCGAGATCGGATCCAAGGCTGCCGCGGGACCGCCGATCGTGATGATCCATGGCGCCAGCTCCAACAATGGCTCGCTTCGCGCGCCGCTCGGCGAGATGCTGGCGAAGAATCATCGCGTGCTCCTGATCGATCGGCCCGGCCACGGCTGGAGCGGCCGCGACGACCTGGAAAACTCGTCGCCCGCCGATCAGGCGCGGATGATCGACGAGGCGCTCGGCAAGCTCGGCATCGAACGCGCGATCATCGTGGTGCATTCGCTGGCCGGCGCGATGGCGCCGCTGCTGGCGCTCGACCATCCCCGCCGCGTCGCCGGATTGGTGATGCTGGCGCCGGTGACGCATCCCTGGCCGGGCGGCGTCGGCTCGTACAACAAGATCATGACCACGCCGCTGATCGGGCCGCTGCTGGCCTACACCATCACGCTGCCGATCGGCCTGATGATCACCGACGCCGCGGCGCGGGTCGTGTTCCAGCCGCAGACGATGCCCGATACATACGTCAAGGACACCGCGACGCGGCTGCTGCTGCGGCCGCGCGAGTTTCTCGCCAATGCGTGGGATCTGGTGACCCTGAAGCCCGCGGTGGCGCGGCAGGTGCCGCGCTATGGCGAGATCGCAGTGCCGACCGTGGTGATCGCAGGCGACGCCGACAAGACGGTCTCCGTCGATATCCACGCCAGGCGTTTCGCCGCAGCGGTGCCCGGCGCCAGATTGATCGTCTTGCCCGGCGTCGGTCACATGATTCAGAATGCCGCGCCGGACCTTGTGGTTGCGGAAGTCGACGCGATGGCTTCGGCTGCGATGAAGACGTCTTCGATACGCTGAGCATCGGTCGAAACCGATACCTCCACCTTGACGGCGCCGCGTTTATCTACACATCAACTTCGCCGTACTTCTTATTGTAGTTCTGACCAGGGAGCAGTTGCATGACGACGACATTCGGATCGGCCAAATGGCAAGGTGGTATCAAGGACGGCAAGGGCGCCATCTCGACCAAGAGCGGCGCGCTCAGCGACTATCCCTACGGCTTCGCCAGCCGCTTCGAGGGCAAGCCCGGTTCGAATCCCGAGGAACTGATCGGCGCTGCGCACGCCGCCTGTTTTACCATGGCGCTGTCGTTGATCCTCGGCGAAGCCAAGCTCACCGCCGAGCAGATGGAAACCAAGGCCGACGTCACGCTCGAGAAGCAGGGCGACGGCTTCGCCATCACGTCGGTGCATCTGACGCTGACCGCGAAAATTCCCGGTGCCGACAAGGCGGCGTTCGATGACCTGACCGCAAAGGCCAAGGCCGGCTGTCCGGTCTCGAAAGTGCTCAACGCCAAGATCACGCTCGACGCGACGCTGGCGAACTAATCCGCGTCGCAGTTTGGCTTAGTCGTCCACTTTTTCCGCGTCGACATAAGCGATCCGCACCATGTTCGTGGCACCCGGCGTTCCCAGCGGAACGCCGGCGACGACGATGAAGCGCTGGCCGGCCTTGGCGAAGCCGTCGCGGAAGGTGATCCGCCCGGCGCGGTCGACCATATCGTCCTGGTCCTGCGCGTCGGCGGCGACGACGCAGTGCACGCCCCAGACCAGCGACAGTTTTCGGCCGGTCACGATGTTGGGCGTGATCGCCACCACCGGCGGCTTCGGTCGCTCGCGCGCCACACGCAGCGCGGTGGAGCCCGAGCTGGTCCAGCAGATGATCGCCGACAGGTCCAGCGTTTCCGCGATCTGGCGCGCTGCACCCGCGATGGCGTCGCCTGCGGTGGCTTCCGGGTCGGGCCGCTGCGCGGTCAGCACCGTGCGGTAGGTCGGGTCGCGTTCGACCTCCTCACCGATCCGATTCATTGTCGAGACCGCCTCGACCGGAAATTTTCCGGCGGCGGATTCGGCCGACAGCATGATGGCGTCAGCGCCTTCGTACACCGCGGTCGCAACGTCGGATACTTCCGCGCGGGTCGGCACCGGACTCTGGATCATCGATTCCAGCATCTGCGTGGCGACGACCACCGGCTTGCCGGCGCGCCGCGCCAATCGCGTCATCTGCTTCTGCAGGCTCGGCACGCGTTCGACCGGCAATTCGACGCCGAGATCGCCGCGCGCCACCATCAGTGCGTCGGCCACCTCGAGGATTTCCGGCAGCCGGTCGATGGCTTGCGGCTTTTCGATCTTCGCCATCACCGACGCGCGGCCGCGGATGATCTTCTTCGCCTCGATCACGTCCTCCGGGCGCTGCACGAAGGACAGCGCCACCCAGTCGATGCCGGTCTCCAGCGCCGCGTCGAGGTCGGCGCGATCCTTCGAAGTCATCGCCGACACCGCAAGGTCGGTATCGGGCAGGCTGACGCCCTTGCGGTCGGACATCCGGCCGCCGATCACGACCCGGGTGATCGCGCGGTCGGGTGAGGTTTCCTCGGCAATCAGGCGGACCTTGCCGTCATCGAGCAGCAGGGCATGGCCGGGGCGCAAGGCGGACAGAATTTCCGGATGGGGAAGCTGGCAGCGGGTCTCGTCGCCGGGCACCTTGCTGGAATCCAGCACGAAGCTGGCGCCGTTCTTCAACTGGATCGCGCCGCCATCGAACGAGCCGAGCCGCAGCTTGGGGCCCTGCAGATCGACCAGGATGCCGATCGGCCGGCCATAGCTGCTCTCGACATTGCGGATCGTCGTCACCAGCTCGCGCAGCTTGTCGTGCGAGGTGTGGCTCATATTGATCCGGAACAGGTCGGCTCCAGCCTCGAACAGCTTGCGGATCATCGCGCTGTCGGAAGAGGCGGGACCAAGCGTGGCGAGGATCTTGATGCGGCGGAGACGTCTCATGGCTTGGCCCCGGGCTGCGCGTCCGGCGTGAGGCCGGACCCGCCCGGAGCCGTTCGTCCCGGCGTGGGAAGCGCCGGCAGCCCGCCGCCCGGCGACGGGCCGGCGCCGGTCCCCGGCACGCCAGGCAGCCGCTGGGACGGCTGCTCTGCGCTTTCGGTCAGTTGCACCGTCCAGGCGCGCTGTTCACCGGTATCGACCTCGAAAAAGCCGGTCCGGTCGAAGCCGCGCGCGAGGCAATTGTCCGTGCCCTTGATGGTGAATTCCTTGTCGCGAGAGCACATGAACGCCTGTCCTGACCATTCGCCGCCGCGATCGTAATCGAGCGCATAGATGTAATAGAACCGCGCCACCAGGGTGCCGCGGAGCAGGGTTTCGCAGCTGCGCGCCGACACGTTCCACCAGCCTTCGGTGGTCCAGCCTTCGGCGTCCTTGTAGCCCAGCGCGATGCCGACCCGGCTCGACGTATTGTTGCAGAGCCGGAAATCCGCAGCCGCCGGCGCGGCCCAGAGGCAGGCAGCCAGCACGGTCAGCGCGGCGGCAACGCCGGCGGCTGGACGACGCTTTGATGCAGCGGGAAAATGAGAATCTGCTGTGTTCATCGAACCAAGGTATATGAAGTCCCGAATGATTTCGCGTGACCGCCGGGCGCTGTCAACGCCTGCGGGTTGTTTTCGCGCGATGCGGGCACAGATGGGCGCTGCGAGCACGCACCGCTGAAGTCCCATTTTGCACTGCGATATGGTAATTTCTGTGACGCGCCCCATCTGAATGGGCCGGTCCTCGAGCAAGCGAGACAGATGCAATGGCGATCGACCCGAACACCCGCACCGAACTCGAAGCCGCGGCCTTCCGGCGCCTGGTCGAGCATTTGCGCGAGCGCGTCGATGTCCAGAACATCGATCTGATGAATCTGGCCGGCTTCTGCCGCAACTGCCTGTCGAACTGGCTCAAGGACGCCGCCGACGCCGAGGGTGTCGCGATGAGCAAGGATGAAAGCCGCGAAGCGGTTTACGGCATGCCCTACGAGACCTGGAAAGAACTGCATCAGGGCTCGGCAAGCGCCGAACAGCTCGCGAAAATGAAGACCACGCACAATCATTGAATCGCCGTCGCGCGCCTGTGCGTCGCTGTGGATGACCGCGATGACTCTTGACGCAGGGCGCGCCACCGATGAGTGTCGCGCCGAGATGCGGAGCGCGTTGCGTCCGGAATCCAGCCCCCAACATCAGTCGACCAGGAGTACAGGATGGCCACCGCAGCCGCCGTCACGGAAGAGCCCGCGACCAAATTTGCCAAGGATCAGCTGAAGGCCATCATCGAGCGCATCGAGCGGCTGGAAGAAGAGAAGAAGACGATTTCCGACGACATCAAGGATGTCTACGGCGAAGCCAAGGGCAACGGCTACGACGTCAAGGCGCTGCGCACCATCATCCGCATGCGCAAGCAGGACGCCAACGAGCGCGCCGAGCAGGAAACGATTCTCGAGACGTATCTGCAGGCGCTGGGGATGCTCTGAGGCGCAACTGCCTGGAGGGCTACAATAGCCTCAAGACCGTCATTCCGGGGCGCGAGGCCTTTAGGCCGAGCGAATCCGGAGTGCAGAGATGAAGCGCACATACATTCCGGGTTCATGTCTCCGCTACGCGGCTCATGCCCCGGAATGACGAACTTCGAGGCTGGTCTACTATCAAGCCGGTCAGCGTGACGGGACCGAACCCGCCGCTCAACAGCTACTCTTCGCTCAGCGCAGCGACGCGGTGCGGGCGAACGGCGTGGTGGCGAGGGTCACCAGGGCCGATCCGGTGAACTGCTCGCAGACGAGGCCGAGCTGCGGATCGTCGGAGAACGTCATCGTGATTGCGGTCTGCGGCTTGACGAAATGCGTGCGCAGCATGGTCAGGTCGGCATCGCCCAGCACGGTCGCCGCCATCGACTGACTGGCGCTCGGTGCGATGATCATCGCGCGCATCCAGACATCGTGATCCTTCACCGGCGCAGCCGACAGCCGGGTCGAGGTCGCGATCACGCTGTGCCCGCGGGAGTCCTTGGCGATCACGGTCGTCACATTGGTCACCGCCATCGGGTTACGGGCGGCCGATGCCGGCCTCGCGCTGCGCGGGATCGGTGCGCTGGCGGTCACCACGGGGGCACGCTCGACCTGCGCGGTGGCGGGCGCGTAAGCGAGCGCCTGGAATGCGCCGGACAGGCTTCCCGTCTCCTGTGGCTCGGAGGCGGCTGCAGCCAGCGCCTGACGCGCGCTGATGGCGGCAACCTGGGCTGGCGTGGCCTGCTTCGGCGCCTTGGGCATGTCATCCCAGAAGCCGCGGGCATTGATGATATCGGCCGGTGTCTCCAGCTTCGATTCGGTTTTCGAGGCGGTCGGAACGGGAGCCGGCGGACGGGCGACCGGGATCTGCTGGCTATCCGCGGATGCGACCTGGAATGAGGGTGCAGCGGCGGGCTTCGCGCGCGGCATCGGGACCGTCTCGGCGGTCGTCACGGTTTCAGCCGGCTTGGCGGCCTTGCTGTCGGCCGCGCGGTTCGGAAGCACGGCGGCCATCACGGCGGCGATCGGCGACTTTCCGCTGGGGGCGGTGGTCTCTTCGTCGTCGTCGCTTGCGCCACCCTTGAACAACGAGGTGAGCAGGCTTGGCTTGCTGCTTGCGGAGGCGTTGCCATTGGCGCCGCGTTTCTCGAGATCCGCCAGGGCCAGTTCATAGCCGGGCAGCGGCGTGCCATTCGACGGGACATGTACGGTCCGGCCATTCGGGAACACACGAGCCAGCTGGTCGTGGTTCATGCGGGGCCAGTGCCGCACGCTTCCGGTGTCGAGATGGACGAAGGGCGACCCCGAAGTCGGATAGAAGCCGACGCCGCCGCGCTGCTGACGCAGGCCCGCAAAGCGGATCTGCTCGAGCGGGACGCCGGGGATGAAAAAATCGATTGCGTGGCCGAGCATGTGCTGGCTGGAGCGCGCCACGCCAGACGAACGGCGGCGAAGCATGGCGTTGGTGGCGGGGGAGCGGTAGGCGGAAATGATGTTGATGGGCTGCTTGCCGTCGACGTCGCGATAGACTTCCCACAGGATGTCGAACAGTTGCCTGTTCATCGTGGTCTTGTCCTGGTTGCGCCAGTCGCGGAGAAAATGATTGAGCTGCTTCAGGCCGTCTTCGTCATAGCGGCCGTTGCGCTTGAAAGTGACGGTCAGGTCTTCCCTGGAATGGGTGTGGTGAAAGGTCAGCGTGCGGGTGTCCCCGACGGCGCTTGCATCCTGCACGGTGCCGGCCCCTGCCAGCAGCAGCAGCGAGGCCAGTCCGGCATGATAGCCGGCTTTCGGCAGCGTCAGCGATTTGATACGGCGCCCGAGACCAGAAAGCACTATGAGCCCACCCAGAGGACACGCGGTCCAAAAAATCTCCAGTCGCGACCCCACGTGGCGAAAGGAGATGAATCACAGCTAAACAAGGAGGGTTAATCGAGCTTTACAGCCCACCCTGAAAGCTATGGTGAACCTAACCCTTCGAGTGTGGCGAAAAATAGCCCTGTGCCGAATGGTAAATGGACAATGGTTAATGAAAAGGGCCCCGCAATCGCAGGGCCCTTTGAAATTGCTCAGGAAATCCGATCAGCGACTGTAAACGCGGCGGCGCTGGTCCTGCGGCGGGGGCGGCGGCGTCGGGCCGCCGAACAGCCGATCGAAGAACGACGGGCCGCTTGCGAAACTGTTGCCGCCGCTGGCGTCGTTGAATGCGACGCCCTGCGGGATGTTGGCGCGGGGCCGGGCGTAGCTCGGCTGGGCATGGGCGACGACGTTCTCGAGATCGCGGCCCTTGGAGTTCCGGAGCACTGCCAGCATGGCGGCGTCCCGGCCATAGATGTCCTTGCGGGTCTGCAGCTTGCCGGAATCGTCCACGAATGCGGTCTGATAGGTGATGTTGACCGGCAGTTGGGTCGGGAATTTGATGTCGATCTCGCTGCGACCGTACATGCCGCGGATCCGATCGGCGGTGTAGCGCTCGTTCGGCAGCACGATGCCGAGCAGCGTCGCGGCGTACTGGTCCGGGTTCTGCACCCGCATGCAGCCGTGGCTGAACGCGCGCTCCTCCCTGGCGAACAGATGCTTGTCCGGGGTGTCGTGCTGGTAGACCAGGAACTTGTTCGGGAAGTTGAAGCGGATGCGTCCGAGCGCGTTGGCCTCGCCGGGCGGCTGCGAAACGTGGATGCTGCCGTCGCGGTTGCGCGACAGCTTCAGGCCCATCCGCGACAGCACCGTCGGATCCTGCTGCAGCGCAGGCAGATATTCGTTGTAGATGATCGACGGCGGCACGTTCCAGGTCGGATTGACCGTGATGTGCTTCATGGTTTCGGTGAGCATCGGCGTGGCGTGCTTGCCCGGCTTGCCGACGACGACCCGCGTGGTCCACACCTGCGCGCCGTTCTGCATCACCTTCAGCGTGTAGTCCGGCACGTTCAGCATCACATAGGCGTCGCCGAGCGAAGCTGCGCCGAGCTGGCGCGGCAGCCAGCGCCAGCGCTCCATGTTGACGATAACCAGATCGATCTGCCGGTCGCGCTTCGGGCTGTTCAGAGCCCTCACGGTGCGCTCGTCGAGCACGCCGGTCGGCTTCAGCTCGACGCTGCTTTGAAACTTGCGGACGGCCTCGGCGACCTTGGCGTCGTAGCGGGTGTCGTCCGGATTTTCGAGACCAAGCTTGGCGCGCAGCTGCGGCACGCGCGGGTCGTCCATCTCGACCGCCGCCTGCTTCTTGCGCGCCGGCACGAATTTCAACGCCGGACCATCGGCGATCTGCATGATGGGGCCTTCGCCCTGGCCACGCAGTTCGGCGAGCTTCGCCTTCAGGGCGCGATACTGCTTGTGCGGCGGATTGTAGCTTGCCAGCGCGGCCGAGGCGTCTTTCGCCGTCGAGACGTTGGTCAGCACTTCGGCCGGATCGGTCGGGTGCTCGGGATACAGTATGTCCGAACCGGCCTGCGACCAATGCATGCGTCCGCTCTGCGCCTGACGGGCGTAATCGAGCACGCTGGCGGTCAGTTTCAGTTCGGCTTCCGCCTGGGCATCGGGAGTCGACGCGGCGGCGAAATCCGGGATCGGATATTCGGACGCATCGAGGCCTTCCGAGGCCGCATCCTTGATGCGCGCAATGACGGCCTTGCCCGTCGCGGTCAGCGCACCGGCCTGGATCCAGAGCGGCGCAAAATCCCTTGCGGTGTAGAACTTCTCAACCGCGGCACGTTCGCCCTTGCGGTCGAAATTGCGGGCGGCTTTCGCACCCAGCATTTCGCGCAGCTTTTCAGCGACCGGCTGCTCAACATTGGTGGCGATGCTGGCGGTGGTGTCCTTGGCGGCTTCCTGGGCAACGCTGGCCGGCGCAGGTGGAGTCACGGTCGCCGGTGCGGTCGCGGTGGTGACGGGCGGGTTCTCGGAGGGCGCGGGTGCCGCCTCGGTAACAGGCGTTGTTGCAGGCGCTGCTGCGGTGTCGGATTTGAAGTCGTCGATCGTCGGCGGCGGCACGTTGGCGGGTTCGGGCACTGGGACGGCGGCGTCGATCGCGAGGTCGGCGGGGGACCGGGTCGCAGCGTCCTGAGCGAACGCAGCAGATCCCGAGACGGTGAGGAACGTCGCTGCGACTGCCATCAGCACCAGGTCGTAGCCGGATCGTCGCATCGCGTAGTTTCGCATCTCAAACCCCTTGCGTGACGCTGCTCCGATATGAAGCAGTTTCGGGCAACTCATCACTTGTACTGATGATTCGGCGGGAACCGCCGCGACACGACCGCGCAAACAACAGAAAGCCGTGCAACGTACGACCAGTGACAGCCGCGAGGCCTGCCGACAAACTGACTAAAACACACTCCATTTGCAACGCGTCGCCACTGCACCCAAGTACTTTTGCCTGGGTCTGTCACCGCACGGACACGGTTCAGGGTTCCTCTTAACCGAACCCGGTGACTTAATTTTGTTCACCCGGATGCGTTGGCTTTCGTCGCGTCCGAATTCGCCTCGTCGAGCTTGCGGTACAGCGTCGAGCGGCCGATCTTCAGGCGTCGCGCGACTTCCGACATCTGTCCGCGATAGTGCGAGATCGCGAAGCGGATGATCTCGCTTTCCAGGTCCTCCAGCGGCCTGACCTCGCCCTCAGCGGTCAGCATCGGGAGGCTGCCGGCCGCCGACAATGGGGCGATCGGTATATCGTTACCGGACACCGTCGGCGTCGCATGGTGCTCCATCAGCAGCGGTGCGGCCGGCGTAATCGCGGACGGGCTCGTCGTCGCCGCGGTGATCGGGAAATCGGACAGGCCCAGCTGGTCGGTCTCGCTCATCACCACCGCGCGATAGACCGCGTTCTCGAGTTGCCGGATGTTGCCGGGCCAATCGAGCTGGGCAAGCCGCGTCATGGCGTCCCCGCTGATGGAGGTGATCAGCCGGTTTTCCTCGGCGCAGAACCGCGTCAGGAAGTGGCGCAGCAGATGCGGAATGTCTTCGCGCCGCGTCCGAAGCGGTGGGATCGTGAGAGGCAGCACGTGCAGCCGGTAGAACAGATCCTCGCGGAAGTGGCCGGCTTTGACGCGATCGAGCAGCTTGCGGTTGGTCGCCGATATGATGCGGACGTCGACCTTCACCGGCTTGCGGCCGCCGACCGCCTCGACCGCGCCTTCCTGCAAGGCGCGCAGCAGCTTGACCTGGGCGGCCAGCGGCAATTCGCTGACTTCATCAAGAAACAGGGTGCCGCCCGAAGCCTCGACGAACTTGCCCATGTGACGATCGGTGGCGCCGGTGAAGGCGCCCTTCTCATGACCGAACAGGATCGACTCGACGAGATTGTCCGGGATCGCACCGCAATTCACCGCCACGAACGGCCGGCTGCTGCGCTCGCTGCTGCCGTGGATGGCGCGCGCGATCAACTCCTTGCCGACGCCGGACTCGCCTTCGACCAGCACCGGGATCGACGAGCCGGCGGCCTTTTTCGCGGTGCGCAGCACGGTGGTCATCGCTTCGCTGCGGGTGATGATATCGCTGAAGGTCAGTTTGCCTTCGCGGCTGTGCCGGATGCGTTGCAGTTCACCCTTCAGCGCGCTGGCATTGAGCGCGTTGCGCAACGAGACCTGCAGCCGTTCGACGCCGACCGGCTTGACCACGAAGTCATGCGCGCCGGCGCGCATCGCGGAGACCACGTTGTCGATGCCGCCATGCGCGGTCTGCACGATGACCGGAAGGTTGATGCCGGAATCGCGGATCTTTTCGAGGACGCCCATGCCGTCGAGTCCCGGCATCACCAGGTCGAGCAGAACGGCATCGAAGGCAGGCGCATCCTGCGCAGTCAGAGCAGCGATCGCGGCGTCGCCGCTGTCGACGGTGACGCACTCATAGCCGCATTTCTGCACCATGTTCTCGACGAGACGGCGCTGCACGGCGTCGTCGTCGGCGATCAGAATACGTTCGGCCATTCGCGCTCCATGCTGTCCCGATTTGGGCCACCATGGTCGCGAATGACTTAACGCTTCATGAAGACGGTCACCCGAAAGCGTTCGGCCAGATCTCGAGCGCGCCGCGATAGACCATGTCCAGCGCTACGTAGAGAATGATTGCGAGACCGACATAGGCGATCCAGCGGTGCTTCTGCAGCAGCTTGGCAATGAACGTCGCGGCGAGACCCATCAATGCGATCGACAGCGCAAGGCCGAAGATCAGGATGACCGGATGTTCGCGTGCGGCGCCGGCAACGGCGAGCACGTTGTCGAGCGACATCGAGATGTCGGCGAGCGTGATCTGCCAAATCGCCTGCGACATCGTCTTGCGCGGCTTGCCGGATGCCGTTCCGTCGGCGTTCGCCGCATTCAGCACTTCATCGATGTCGTGCTCGGGCGGCGCGCGCAGTTCGCGCCACATCTTCCAGCTGACCCAGAGCAGCAGCACGCCGCCGGCCAGCAGCAGTCCGACGATCTGCAGCAGCTGCACGGTGACGCTGGCGAAGGCGATGCGCAGCACGGTCGCGGCGATGATGCCGATCAGGATCGCGCGGTTGCGCTGGTCCTTCGGCAGTCCGGCGGCGGCGAGGCCGATGACGATGGCGTTGTCGCCGGCCAGCACCAGGTCGATCATGATGACCTGGGCGAGGGCGCTGAGGGCTTCGGGGGTGAGCAGTTCGGACATGGGCCTCTCCGGTGAGCGTCCCAGTCCGACATCGCAGTCCGCATGAACTGCCAGAGGGGCCCGGTCGGGGACGTGCGTGATTTGTCAATGAGTTATGCGAATGAAGGTTCGACGCCGGAATATTGACGAAGCAGCGGCAAACTTGCGGCCCTTGATAGTCACGAAAAGCGACGCGATCAAGCCACCGTTTTGGGCAATCGGCACGCCGGCTTTAGCGTGCGCCCTGCGTCCAGCCACCGCCGACTTGCCGAACCGCCGCCGCTGCTAGTAGCGTCCAATCGATCTTGCCATCCAGCGAAAGTTCCCATGACGACCAGACCGAATGCGAAGACGCCCCGAGCGGCGAGTTCATCCCGCAAGCGCCTGCCGGCCAAATCAGTGGCGGCGAATCGCAAGCCGGCGCGCAAATCGGTTAGCGCCCTTCCGGAATGGAATCTGGCGGACCTTTATCCGGCACTGGATTCGCCCGACGTCGCGCGTGACCTCGACCGAATCGATGCCGACTGCATCGCATTCGAGGCCGACTACAAGGGCAGGCTGGCGGACAAAACCGCAGCCGAGGGCGGCGGCGAATGGCTCGCCGGTGCGGTGAAGCGTTACGAGGCGATCGACGATCTGGCCGGCCGGCTGGCGTCCTACGCCGGACTGGTGCATGCCGGCGACAGCGTGGACCCGACCATCGCGAAATTCTACGGCGACGTGTCGGAGCGGCTGACCGCGGCGTCGGTGCATCTGCTGTTCTTCGCGCTCGAGCTCAATCGCGTCGATGACGACGTGCTCGAACGCGCCATGCAGACGCCTGAGCTTGGCTACTACCGGCCGTGGATCGAGGACCTGCGCAAGGACAAGCCGTACCAGCTGGAGGACCGCGTCGAGCAATTGTTCCACGAGAAATCGCAGACCGGCTACGGCGCCTTCAACCGCCTGTTCGACCAGACCATCTCGTCGCTGCGCTTCAAGGTGTCGGGCAAGGAGCTTGCGATCGAGCCGACCTTGACTATGCTGCAGGACCGCGCGCCCTTGAAGCGCAAGGCGGCGGCGCAGGCGCTGGCGAAGACCTTCAAGGCCAACGAGCGCACCTTCGCGCTGGTGACCAACACGCTGGCGAAGGACAAGGAGATCTCCGACCGCTGGCGCGGCTTCGAGGACATCGCGGATTCGCGGCATCTGTCGAACCGGGTCGAGCGCGAGGTGGTCGATGCGCTGGTGGGCTCGGTGCGCGCCGCCTATCCGCGGCTGTCGCATCGCTACTACCAGCTCAAGGCAAGCTGGTTCGGCAAGAAGAAGCTGCCGCACTGGGACCGCAACGCGCCGCTGCCGTTCGCGGCGACCGGCAGCATTCCCTGGGCCGAGGCGCAGGACATGGTGCTGACCGCCTACACCGCGTTCTCGCCGGAGATGTCGGCGATCGCCAAACGCTTCTTCACCGAGCGCTGGATCGACGCCGCGGTGCGGCCCGGCAAGGCGCCCGGCGCGTTCTCGCACCCGACCACGCCGTCGGCGCATCCCTATGTGCTGATGAACTACCAGGGCAAGCCGCGCGATGTGATGACGCTCGCGCACGAACTCGGTCACGGCGTGCATCAGGTGCTGGCGGCGCGGAACGGCGCGCTGATGGCGCCAACGCCGCTGACCCTGGCCGAAACCGCCAGCGTGTTCGGCGAGATGCTGACCTTCAAGCGGCTGCTGTCGCAGACCCGCAGCGCCAAGCAGCGCCAGGCGCTGCTGGCCGGCAAGGTCGAGGACATGATCAACACCGTGGTGCGGCAGATCGCGTTCTATTCGTTCGAGCGCGCGGTGCATACCGAGCGCTGCAACGGCGAACTGACGCCGGAGCGGATCGGCGAAATCTGGATGAGCGTGCAGACCGAGAGCCTCGGCCCGGCGATCGAGATCAAGCCGGGCTACGAGAACTTCTGGATGTACATCCCGCACTTCATCCACTCGCCGTTTTACGTTTACGCCTACGCGTTCGGCGACTGCCTGGTGAACTCGCTCTACGCGGTCTACGAGAACGCCCAGGACGGCTTCGCCGAGCGCTACCTCGCGATGCTGTCGGCCGGCGGCACCAAGCACTACTCCGAACTGCTGATGCCGTTCGGGCTGGACGCCAAGGACCCGACCTTCTGGGACGGCGGGTTGTCGGTGATCGCCGGCATGATCGATGAACTGGAGGCGATGGGGTAAGAACGGGGAACGGCAGCACGCTTGATTCAACTTGGGGTTGCATTTATCCTGCGAAAGCTGGGTAGGAGGCGACCATGGATCGAGACCGGTTTCGGCAAAATGGCAGTGCGGAAATCGATCATGGCCGGTCAGCCAACGACCAGGCGGGCGATCGCCCGCCGCGCACGCGCAGACCCTGGCGCCTGACCTATCAGCACGTCGTGCTGCGAGAAATCGAGGCCATCAATGCGCGCCGATCGCCGGAGCGGCAGGCTGCCGCCCCGGCGCCGGGCGAAGCTCTTGATGCGGTCGGCTTGGCGCTGTCCGGCGGGGGCATCCGCTCGGCATCGATTTGCCTCGGGGTGCTGCAGGCGCTGAACGATCGCGACCTGATGAAACGCGTCGACTATTTGTCGACGGTGTCGGGCGGCGGCTACATCGGCTGCTCACTGTCGGCAGCGATGAGCCGCACCGGGCAATTTCCGTTTGGCGCGATGCCGCAGACGCCCCAGGCCGGGCAGCCGGACAAGCCGCCTGCTGCCGACATTTCCGATACTGCGGCGGTCGGCCATATCCGCAACTACTCGAACTATCTGATCCCCAACGGATTTCGGGACGTAACGACCGCGGCGGCGATCGTTGTCCGTGGCCTTGTCGCCAACCTGTCGTTGTTGCTGCCGGTGGTTCTGACGCTGGCGGCGCTCACGGTGTGGTCCAATCCCACCCGTCGGTCGCTCGGCCAGTCTGACTTCTTCGGCATCGATCTCGGCGTGTATCTGACCGAAAGTTTCGGCATCACGCTGGTAATCGGGTTGGCACTTCTTGCGCTGTTCTTCCTGTGGGCGCTGGCCCGCTCGCTGTCGGCAGCGGCGCGCGGCCGCGCGTCGCTGGACCTGATCGGCGCCTGGTGTCTGGGGCTGTTCGCGTTGGCGGCGTTCGTGGAATTCCAGCCCTTTGTGATCGAGGGCATGTTCGAGATCGCTGACGGAAGTGCAGGGACATCAGGGCTGGTGCTCGGGCTGTTCACCGGCTGGCTGAAGGCGCTGGCGGCCGCCGCTGCGCCGGTCGCCGTCGCGGTGACGTTCCTGCAGCGGCAACTCGCCGGCATCCTGAAGAGCGCCACCGCCGCCTCGAGCTACGCCACCCAGGCTGCCGCCTTTGCGGTCAAGATCGCGATCTGGATCGCGGCGCTGGCGCTGCCGCTGATCATCTGGATCGGCTATCTCTATCTCAGCTACTGGGCGATCCTCAACGACGGTCCCGCCGCGTCGCGGTTGCCGCCATGCCCTCCGGCGGTGGTCGCTGCCAAGGTGCAGATCCAGCAGCAGGGTCAGACCTTCGACAGCGTGCTGCAAAGCCCACCCCAGCAGCGTGCCGGCGCATGCGCGCCCGTCCCCGCGCCGCCGCCGCCGCAGGGCGCAGAACGGGCGCATGCGCCGAACTGGCTGCTCTGGCTCGGTGCCAAACTCGGAAGCTGGGCGGCGGTCGCCGAACGCCACCAGATTCTCGTCTTGTACCTGATCGCCGCGGTCTTGCTGTATCTGCTGTCGTGGCTGCTGGCGCCGAATGCCAACTCGCTGCACCAACTGTATCGCGACCGCCTGGGCAAGGCCTTCCTGTTCGATCCGTCGCAGCGGCGCGGCGAGAAACCGCAGGCCAACGTCGCCAGTCGAGACCAGGGGCGGGACTTCGTCGAACTGGACAGGATGCGCCTCAGCGCGCTGACCGACGTTGCCGCGCCGTACCTCCTGATCGGCGCCGCCCTCAACATTCAGGGCTCCGACTTCGCCAATCGCCGCGGCCGTAACGCCGATTTCTTCCTGCTGTCGAAATACTGGATCGGCAGTCAGGCGACGGGCTACGCGCCGACGGAGAAGCTGGAGGCAACCGAACCCGAACTCGATCTTGCGACCGCGATGGCGATCTCCGGCGCGGCGGCGTCCGCCAATATGGGCGCCAATACCATCCGCCCGCTGACCCCGACCCTGGCGCTGCTCAACATCCGGCTCGGCTATTGGCTCGCCAATCCCAACCCGCTGGTCGAGGCCGGCAACGGACGACGCTTTGGACGGCTGCGCGGAACGACGCTTTACCTCTGGCAGGAATTGACCGGCCGGCTCTATGAGAACAGCACCTCGGTCTATCTCACCGACGGCGGCCACATCGAGAATCTCGGCATCTACGAGCTGCTGCGCCGGCAGTGCCGCGTCATTATCGCGGTCGACGCCGAGGCCGATCCGGCGATGAACTTCAATTCGCTGGTGACGCTGCAGCGCTACGCCCGGATCGACCTCGGCGTCCGTATCAGCCTGCCATGGCAGCCGATCCGAAGCGCGACGAGGGCCTGGATGGCCTGCAACGCGGGCAGGCCGCCGGCGCCGCCGCCCGAGGAAAGCCGCGGCCCGCACGTTGCGATCGGGCTGGTCGACTATGGCGGCGGCGCCACCGGCTATCTCGTCTACATCAAGTCATCGCTGAGCGGCGACGAGAACGACTACATCCGCGACTACGCACGGCGCTACGCCAAGTTTCCGCACGAGACGACGGGCGACCAGTTCTTCAGCGAGGAGCAGTTCGAGGTTTATCGCGCGCTCGGATTTCACATGGCCCACGGCTGGCTGGCCGGGAACGATGACGTGGTCGCGGCCGTGGACGGGGGAGGGGGCGTGACGACGAAATTTACCGGAAACGAGGGCGCGGTCGGGGCGGTGAGGGAGGCTTTGGGGATGCGCCAACACTCTGCCGTGTCGTAAACCTTTGTTGAATAAAGGCGCAATCGGCGTTATACATTCCGTATAACGGAGGTTGGAATATGAACGAGATCCCGAGGGATGTTGAGATCGACAAGACCGCCTTGCAAATCCGAAAGATCGGCAACTCGGTCGGCGTGATCCTGCCGAAGGAACTGCTGGCCCGGCTGAACTTGAAAGAGGGCGACAAATTCTATCCTGTCGAACAGCCGGACGGCAGTCTGCGCCTCTCGCCTTACAATCCAAAGCACGCCCGGACGATGGAAATTGCCCGACAGGTCATGCACGAGTACCGCGACACGCTTGCGGCGCTTGCAAAATGAGTGCGCCGGTCGAGCCGATCTGGCTCGATGTCGATGAAGTCGTCGACATGCATGCAGAGCAGCTTGCAATTTTCGGCGGTCCCGAAGGCGTTCGGGATCGCGGTCTGCTCGAATCGGCCGTCCTGCGACCCGTCAACCAATGGCATTATGGACAGACCGACATGGCTGCGCTCGCGGCGGCATATGCATTCGGGCTGGCTCGAAATCACGCCTTCGTCGATGGAAACAAGCGCATTGCCTTCCAAGCGATGATGGTCTTCCTGCGCGGCAACGGTATCGCGTTCGCCCCCGCCTCCAGTCACGCCACCTCCATCTTCCTCTCCCTCGCCGCAGGCGAGGTCAGCGAGGAGAGCCTGACGCGGTGGATCCGGGACAATTGGCCGGCCTAGCCGCGACGCGCGACGGTCGGCTGGATGACATGCGCAAACCTTCCACGCGCCGTTGCTCTGGCAATAAGATTACGCTAATTCGGAATGAACTTCCCGAATATCTCCGGAGACAGCGATGGCTACGCATAACGAGGTTGCCTACACGCCCGCCGATGGCAACGACTATCCCGCCCACGAGGCCACCTATGAGGGCTTCATCAAGCTGGTGAAATACGGCTCGGCCGCCGTCGTCGCCGTCCTTATTCTGATGGCGATTTTCCTCGTCTGATCCGTTTCGACCGCTTCCGGACGGCGCGATGCCGTCCGGCCCGCTCACGCGCCCGCCCGAAGGCGCCGGAGGCCCCATGAAGATTGCCGTTGCCAAGGAAATCGATCCGCTGGAGCCGCGGGTGGCGGTGACGCCCGACACCGTGAAGAAGTTCAAGGCGCTGGGCGTCGAGATCGCGATAGAGCCGGGCGCCGGGATCAAGTCGGGGCTGCCCGATGCGGACTACACCGCGGTCGGCGCCATGGTCAGCGCGGACGCGGTGCGGGACGCCGACATCGTCATCAAGGTGAAGCGGCCGGAAGCCTCGGAGCTGGCGAATTACAAGCGCGGCGCGCTGGTCATCGCCATCATGGACCCCTATGGCAACGACGCCGCGCTGAAGGCGATGGCGGATGCCGGCGTCTCGGCGTTCGCGATGGAATTGATGCCGCGCATCACCCGCGCGCAGGTGATGGACGTGCTGTCGAGCCAGGCCAACCTTGCCGGCTACCGCGCGGTGATCGAGGCCGCCGAAGCCTTCGGCCGCGCCTTCCCGATGATGATGACGGCGGCAGGCACCATTCCGGCGGCGAAGGTGTTCGTGATGGGCGTCGGCGTCGCCGGGCTGCAGGCGATCGCCACTGCGCGCCGGCTCGGCGCCGTGGTCACCGCGACCGACGTGCGGCCCGCGACCAAGGAGCAGGTCGAGTCGCTCGGCGCCAAATTCCTCGCGGTCGAGGACGACGAGTTCAAGAACGCGCAGACCGCCGGCGGCTACGCCAAGGAAATGTCGAAAGAGTATCAGGCCAAGCAGGCTGCGCTGACCGCCGAGCACATCAAGAAGCAGGACATCATCATCACCACCGCGTTGATCCCGGGCCGGCCCGCGCCGCGCCTGGTCACCGCCGAGATGGTGGCGTCGATGAAGCCGGGCTCGGTGCTGGTCGACCTCGCGGTCGAGCGCGGCGGCAACATCGAAGGCGCGCGGCCCGGCGAGGTCGCCGATGTCGGCGGCATCAAGATCGTCGGCTACACCAACGTCGCCGGCCGCGTCGCGGCGTCGGCCTCCAGCCTCTACGCGCGCAACCTGTTCTCCTTCATCGAGACGCTGGTCGACAAGACCAGCAAGGCGCTCGCCGTGAACTGGGACGACGAACTGGTGAAGGCCACCGCGCTGACCAAGGACGGCGCGGTGATCCATCCGAACTTCCAGCCGAAAACCGCGTAAGGGACGCCGCCATGGAACATGTCGCCATCAGCCCGTTCGTTTTCCAGCTGTCGATCTTCGTGCTTGCGGTGTTCGTCGGCTACTTCGTGGTGTGGTCGGTGACGCCGGCGCTGCACACGCCGCTGATGAGCGTCACCAACGCGATCTCGTCGGTGATCGTGGTCGGCGCGCTGCTGGCGGTCGGCGTCACGCTGGTCGGCGGCAGCGGCGGCGCCTGGGCGCGCGGCTTCGGCTTCGTCGCGCTGATCTTCGCCTCGGTGAACATCTTCGGCGGGTTCCTGGTGACCCAGCGCATGCTGGCGATGTACCAGAAGAAAAAGAAGTAATGGCGATGGCGCGTCCCCGGATGTTTGCGCCGTCATTGCCGGACCTGATCCGGCAATCCATCGCGCTTCACACAATTCGTTGGTCCCAGATGGATGCGCGGGTCAGGCCCGCGCTTGACGGAGTGCGCGCATCATGAACGCCAATCTCGCCGCACTGCTGTATCTGGTCGCGGGCGTCCTGTTCATCCTGTCGCTGCGCGGGCTGTCGAGCCCGGCGTCGAGCCGGCAGGGCAATTTCCTCGGCATGGCCGGCATGGTCATCGCGGTCGCCACCACGTTGGCGGCGCATCCGCCGGCCGACGGGCTGGGCTGGCTGCTGGTGATCCTCGGCATCGCCATCGGCGGCGGCATCGGCGCGGTGATCGCCCGTCGCGTGCCGATGACGTCGATGCCCGAACTGGTCGCCGCGTTCCACTCGCTGGTCGGCATGGCCGCGGTGCTGGTCGCCGCCGGCGCCTTCTACGCGCCCGAAGCCTTCGGCATCGTCGATCCGGTGACCAAGAAGATCATGGGCGCCAGCCTGATCGAAATGTCGCTCGGCGTCGCGATCGGCGCGCTGACCTTCACCGGCTCGGTGATCGCCTTCGCCAAACTGTCCGGCCGCATGAGCGGCGCGCCCATCATCCTGCCGGCGCGGCATGCCATCAATATCGGCCTCGGCGTCGCCCTGCTGGTCGCCATCATCTACCTGGTCGCGACCGGCAGTCCGGTCGCGTTCTGGATCATCACCATCCTGGCGCTGGTGCTCGGCGCGCTCCTGATCATCCCGATCGGCGGCGCCGACATGCCGGTCGTGATCTCGATGCTGAACTCGTATTCCGGCTGGGCCGCCGCGGGCATCGGCTTCACGCTGGGCAATTCCGCGCTGATCATCACCGGCGCGCTAGTCGGCTCGTCGGGCGCGATCCTGTCCTACATCATGTGCCACGCGATGAACCGCAGCTTCATCTCGGTGATCCTCGGCGGCTTCGGCGGCGAGACCGCCGCGGCCGGCGCCGGCACTGGCGAAGTGCGCCCGGTCAAGCTCGGCTCGGCCGACGACGCCGCCTTCATCATGAAGAACGCCCAGAAGGTGATCATCGTGCCCGGCTACGGCATGGCGGTGGCGCAGGCGCAGCACGCGCTGCGCGAAATGGCCGACAAGCTGAAGGCCGAAGGCGTCGAGGTGAAATACGCGATCCACCCCGTCGCCGGCCGCATGCCCGGCCACATGAACGTGCTGCTGGCCGAGGCCAACGTGCCCTATGACGAGGTGTTCGAGCTCGAGGACATCAACTCGGAATTCGCCCAGGCCGACGTCGCCTTCGTGATCGGCGCCAACGACGTCACCAATCCGGCCGCCGAGGACGACAAGACCTCGCCGATCTACGGCATGCCGGTGCTGCAGGTCTGGAAGGCCGGCACCGTGATGTTCATCAAGCGCTCGCTGGCGTCCGGCTATGCGGGCATCGACAATCCGCTGTTCTACCGCGACAACACCATGATGCTGCTCGGCGACGCCAAGAAGATGACCGAGAACATCGTGAAGGGGATGTAGCCGCCATGCTTGCCGCAAAGTCCAACGTCCAGCAGGACACCCCCGAAGTCCGCGTCACCGAATGGCGGCTGGCGCCGGGCGCCGCCACCGGGCATCACACCCACGGCATGGACTATGTGATCGTGCCGATCACCACCAGCGTGATGACCATCGTGGCGCCGGACGGCAGCCGCTCGCAGGCTCCTATTTCCACCGGCCAATCGTACTTCCGCAAGGCCGGCGTCGAGCACGACGTGCTGAACGAGACCGACAGCGAGATTGTATTTCTGGAAGTCGAACTGAAGGCCTGAGCCCGTAAACGAGCCGGTTCCGCCTCCGATCTGTCTCACTTGATCCCTGAATCAGCCTCAAAGCCAAGCCATGACCGCACTGCGGGAGTGGCAGATGATCAAGAAATTCGCGAGCAAGTTCGTTTCCGACATCTTGCCGTCGGTCGCGGCGACGGTGATCGGCGCCTATGTGGTGACCCACTACATCAACAAGCCGGCCACGCCGCCGCCTGCCGCGGCTGCGACCTCGGTTGCCGAGCCGGCCAAGGAGTCGGGCAAGGCCGAGGCTTTGGCGGCGCCGGATAAATCCTCCAAGCCTGCCAAAATCGAAAAGTCCGAACCGGCCGATCTGGCGAGCCTGCCCGAGCCGACCAGGGCGAAAGCCGACAAGCCGGTCGTCGACAAGTCCGCTGCCGAGAAGACCGCCGACAAGTCCGACAAGCGACCGCACCAGCCGGTTTCCCGCGACAAGGTCGTCAAGGCCAGCCCGCCGCCGGCCGAGGCCGTAGCGACGCCTGAGGATCGCCGCGAGGCGAAGCAGGAGGAGCGCCGCGACGCCAATGAACTCGCACGCGCGGCCATCGAGCGATTGCGCGGGCCCGAGCCCACGCCGGCATCTGTGTCCGCGCCGCGCCCTGCCGACATTGCACGGGCAACGCCCGAAGCGCCTCAGGCCGCCCCGCCGCTGCAGCCGGCGATCACCGTGGCGGCTCCGGTCGCCACCTATGCGGCGCCGGTCAGTTCGCCCGCCAGCGCTTCGACCGACGTCTCTCCCCTCCGGCTCGATCCGGCGCAGCGGATGAGCCCGCCCGCCGAGATTCCGGCGAGCCGGCGTCCGGTCGACCTGCGCGCCGACGCGGCGCCGTGGGAGGATCGCCCGACGGTCACCGGCAACGTGCTGTCGGCGGCGAAGTCGGTGTTCAACGCCATCCTCCCGCGCTGATTAAGTCCACCTGAGCCTGCCCCGATCGAGGTGAATCGATTGCTCGCGCCATCGGCAGCGCGCTCCCTCTCCCCGCCGGGGAGAGGGTTGGGGTGAGGGGCACCGGGCTCTCGATAGGCTCGTGGGGGGGGGGGGGGGGGGGGGCGGGGGGGGGCGCGGGGGGAGGGGACGCGGGCGCAGGCGGGC